>ENA-ORPD01001311-ORPD01001311.1-human-gut-metagenome-genome-assembly--contig:-NODE-1311-length-18766-cov-3.440062_pt1 | contig 18766 bp, 27 predicted proteins | sample MGYA00242143_ERZ509076 | MGnify/ENA primary metagenome ERZ509076 (study PRJEB26280, sample SAMEA2338706) | human gut metagenome | biome: human gut; feature: human-associated habitat; material: faeces... | reverse complement strand
GATAGGAAACAGGTACAACAGAAGCAGGCGGTAGTTGGAAAAGATAAGAAATTATGTGAGAGAAACTAACGAAGAAATAAACATCATTAAAGATTCTGATTCTGAATATAAATTTGATAAAGACTATTTCAAAAAAAGCAAAAAGTTTGCTCTTTTCTTTAAAGGTCAAAAGACTACAAAAAGTTTAGATACCAGTTATGGCGTTTATGGTTGTTTGAAAGTTGTTGGATATTCATCTGAGGGAATTATCTGTATAGCTTATAATTGTTTAGGCGGATTCGTGTATACGGATTTAGACGAATATGATTTTATTTTCAGAGAATATATCGGAGAATGTGAATCTAATATGATGATTTATGTTAGCGTTGAAGAATTTAGGAAACTTATTGATAACGATTCAATTAAATCAAAATGGGTAAATTGGTAGAATTTAATGGGGTAGCCGGGCAAAAGGTATCAATAAATCGGGATAAAGTAGTATCTTTGGAGGCTTGTAACGATTCGACTAAGATTTTCATAGGGTCTGGCGAATATGATTATGTGCGTGTTGCTGATAATTTCAAAACGGTATCACGAAAAATAGACGGTGAAATTCGTGTAAGTTTTATAGATATAGCTATCTTTGTGCTATTCTTAGTATTCATCTTTTTAAAATTAATGCAATGAACTTAAACAAAATTCAGTTAATCGGTCGGGTGTGCAATGACCCGCAAGTAAAAACGTTCGATAATGGGGGTAAGATTTGTAATGTGTCTATCGCTACAAACGAGCGTGCATATAAAACGAGTAGCGGGGTGGAAGTGCCGGAACGCACTGATTTTCACAACGTGGTATTCAAAGGAGGTTTAGCAGGTATATGCGAGCAGTATGTTACTAAAGGTATGGAGTTGTATGTGGAAGGCACTTTGCATTATCGGAAGTACACCGACTCAAACAACACAGAGAGAACGATTGCGGAAATTATCGTTTCTAACATGCAGATGGGAGCGAAGCCGGGAGGTAATAGCGGTCAGCGGGCGGAATCTGCCGGGAGTGGGGGTCAGCCGCCAGTACAACCGACACCGCCACCATCACAAGTCTTAAAAGATCAGCAATTTGCAGACGATTTGCCATTCTAAAAAAGGGGGATACTCTAAAGCAGGGTATCCCTTTTTTGTGTTAAATAAGTGTTAAAGATTAAATTTATAATTAGAATATTAAAGTTTTGCTTTATATTTGCAGTGTCAAAAGGAAACAAAGTAGCAACAATTAAAAAACAAGATTATGGAAATTATTTCATTCAAAAGAGGCGAAAATGAAGGAGCACTTTTCATTCATGGAGAGAAAAAGTACAGCGCATGTACAGCAGTGGAAAGTAGCAAGTTTTTCAAGACTCTAAAAGGTGCTATGTCTTGGCTAAATAGTAGAGGTTACAAGGAGGCTTAAAAGTAGTAGTAACAATTAAAATATAGAATTATGGCAAAGAAAAGTATGTGCGGGCTTTATAATAAAAGCGTTCAAGTTTTAGATGAAAATAAAAATGTGTACACATTTGGTCTTATCCCTGTTAGCGGAACAATGTATCAGATCGGTGCTTATCAATACTTTACACATTGGGAGGGTGAGAAACTTGCTGTTAGTGAGGCAAGTTCGGGATTCAGAGTATCAACATACAAGCGAATGGACGGTGAAACTGGTACACAGCTAATAAAAAGAGCTCTCGAAAGAATGAAAGAGTTTAATCCTTCGCTTGCTGACTGGAATAAGGTAAAATCAATTATGAAAAAAGAGGGTATTCCTTATCCGGCAAATAAATGGGTGTCTAACTTAAAGGATATAAAATCAAATGAAGAAATCAAGAAAGATTAATCGACTTAAAAGTCGTTTTGTTCCGGTTAAATTTAGCTTAAAGGAGCAAAGACAGTTTATCGAGATTATTAATAAAGATAGGAATCTGCTTAAAAATAGAGCTGAAAACCACGATGAACTTTCAGAAATTGAAAGTATAATGCTTCGGGCTGATTTATATTGTGCAGGTTTGGGAGAACTTGTTTTTTCTGAGAGTGAAATGGAGGCGTTTAGCAGGTTTGAAAAAGTAAAAAGGGAGTTTTATCATGGAAAGTAAATTGAATCAATTGGCAGTCCTTGTTTTGCAGGAAGAAGAAGCATACAAGGATATGCGAGTAGCAGAGAAAAGACATGCTGCATGTCTTAAAGAATTGTTAGAATTTGAAAGTAAATCAAATTTAGGCAACATTCGATATTGCGGAAACTGTGTGTATCTTCCTGCTAAGAAAAGAGCCGGAAAGTATAAATGCTCGTTGACCGGAGAGAAGAAAGATTATTGCAGTGAAGGGTGTGAAAAATATAGTGATTTACCATTTTAAAAATAGAAAAATATGATTGATTTTAGTAAAAGCGTTATTAGCTTAACAAAAGACTGTAAAGAACAGCATGAAAAAATGAAGGCAAAAGGTTTCCACGACAGAGATGTATCTTTGCAGGAGATATTCGGGCTTATCATTTCGGAGATGTGCGAGGCGATGGAGGCTGAGAGGAAAGGGAGGAATGTGGAAAATAGTAAGTATGTTTGGGTGTTAGCATATAAAGATGATGAAAGTTATCAATGTAAGTTTAATCAATGTATCAAAGACACTGTTAGCGATGAACTTGCAGATGTATTTATCCGGTGTTTGGACGCTACTGGTAAATATAACGAGGACAATAACGATATAGTACTATTTAAACACTGTATTGATGAACGGGTGAAAATTCTAAATAAAACTCCGAATACATTCGCTTATTACGTATATAATCTCGCATACTGGGTAACAAGTAATGAAAAAATATGCTGCAATTACTTTACTACTATAATGGAGATTTGTGCAGCAATAGCTATCATACATAACATTGATTTGGGGAAAGCGATTGAGGCAAAAATACGGTATAACGAAACGAGAGGCTATAAGCATGGGAAGAAATACTAATAACAAAATAGATAAAAATATGAATTTAGAACAAATCAAAATTAACGCTATTTTAGCGGCTGCCCCCGAAGGGATACAAATAGATGGTAATCACTATCAAGGTGATTCTATTCCTTTGTATCAGTTTCTCAATCAGAATAATGTTAATACAATGGATGGCTATGCGATAAAATACGCATTCCGTCACAGACGAAAAAACAAAGAAAGAGATATTGCGAAAGCTATTCATACTCTACAATTGATTTTGAAAGACGAATACAATATGTATATGTTAGGCGGACAGTTGTACACGAAAGAGCAATATGATGAATTGCTCAGTCAAGCGAAAAAGGAGGCGAAAGGCAAAGAAACTGAAACTACGGTGATATGTACTGATAAGGGAATAGCTGTTAAATCAGAATCTAAAAATGATTCAAAAGAAAATGTTTACGTCCGGAAACTGCATGAAGTGAAAGCGGTTTATGTTGAATATCAAGGAGATTATAAAAGCAAAGTTGGGGATATTGGTTTGTCTTTTTGGACGTATATGCCTAATAAAAAGGGTGTGTGGTTTGAGGATATTAGAGGAAGTGTAATAAACGTTCCGTATGGATGTTATGTTGCGTTAGATGAAGATGGTAAATATAATACCTTTGCGAAAGAGTATTTTGAGATGATGTATGAACCTAAATTTTAATTATTAATGCTTGATTGGTTAAGCGTGTTGCAACTGTTGCGACACGCTTTTCCTTTTATATTAAAGTTAATAGATATATATTTGCATAGTTAAACGGTTCATTTTTAGCAAAGTGAATCTATTTTTGTTTAAATATAATTCTTAATAATATGGTTAAAGTAGGTAGCATGATTAAATCACAAGGGAAAATAAAGAGAACTGATGAACAATGGGAGGCTGACAAGGCACTTGAATCTGAATTGTTTCTAAAAGGTTATTCTTATCGCAGAATCAGAGATAAGATCAATGAACGCTACAAAGAGATGGGAATAGATATACAAATATCTTATCAGTCTGTGTATAACGACATTCAGAAATGTTTGTCTGAGTGGAAACGGGAACAATTCACTAACATAGATCAGTATGTTACACAGGAAATTCAAGTCCTCGACAATGTAGCAAGGGAGGCGTGGGAGGAATGGGAGCGTTCTAAACGTCCTAAATGCAAAACTAAATATCGGTTTAAAACGGCTGTCGAGGTGCAAAAGGAAACTACAACTGGTGACCCTTCGTTTTTGAATGTTATTCTTAACGTACAGCAAAGAAAAGCACGCCTATTGGGGTATGATAGTCCGTTGGTTGTTTCCATTGTCGGAGAGAAAGAAAAAGAGAAGCCTAAATACGATCTATCAAGTGTTCCGGCTGATGTCCTCGAAAAAATGGCAGACGCTTTGCAGGAAGGGGGTAACAATGACTGATATTAAAAGTATACCACCCGAAGAAATAGTAAAGGCTGTGGCGAGAAATAAGTTTAAGAATTTTGCTAAATATGTGGATAACGGGATAATATTAAGCCAGTTTCATAAGACGTATTATGAAATATTGGATAGGTTTGCACATGGAAAGATAAAGAAGTTGATTATTTCCGTTCCACCGCAAACAGGTAAGCAATTGAGCGATAGCACATTAGTGCCAACTCCGACAGGATTTAAAAAACATGGAGATTTGAAGGTAGGTGATTATGTTTTAGGAAGATTCGGTCAACCTGTCAAAGTGTTATGGGTTTCTAAAAAAACTCAGTCACAGTATGTTGTTACCTTTAGCGACGGAACTAAAATAGAGTGTCACGGCAAGCATGAATGGGTTGTTTATAATGTTAAAAAACATGGTAGACCTTTAGAAAGACTTGAAACAGAATACATGTATAGCTTAGGAACATGCACCGGAGAGAGGGGTAAACGTGGTTCACGTTTCAATTTTCAAGTAGATGGCGGTGTGATTTCTCAGTTTAAAGAGCAAAATGTGCCTATTGACCCGTATACATTTGGCGCTTGGTTGGGTGACGGAAAATCAAGCAGTGGTCTTATTTTTATAGGTTGTAATGATACTTGTATAATAGAAAATAGTGCATATTCTTTTAAAGAACAAAAAGGGAGTACCGCAAGAAATTTTTATTCGAGTGAATTAAATAAGCTATTGAAAGATGGAGGCTTTATCAGAAACAAGAATATACCCGAATGTTATTTGTTTAACTCCGTTGAAGTTCGTAAACAGATAATAGCTGGTCTAATAGATACAGACGGTGCAGTATATCAAAAAAATGGTCGTGTTACAATAGCAAATACAAATAAAGATGTTATAGATATGGCTAATAAAATTCTTTATAGTTTAGGTCAAAAAACATCTTTATATGAAGAAGAACCAAAACTATCGTCTTCCGGCATACAGGGTCGTTTAAAGGTTTACCAATTATGCTTTAATCCTACTATTGATTTTCCTTGTAAAGTGGAAAGAAAGAAAATTGTAAGACTCGTTAAAAACAGACGTAGAGCGATAACCGACATAGAGAAGGTTGATGGTTTAGAATGGGGTAATTGCATACAGGTTGAAGGTGGTGTCTATTTGGTAGGCAAAACGTTTGTTCCTACGCATAACAGTGAAGGTAGTAGCCGTAAACTTCCTGCCTTCATACTTGGTTTACGTCCGGACGCTAAGATAGCGATAGGCTCTTATGCTGCCACGCTTGCGGAGGGCTTTAATAAGGACGTACAGCGCATTTTAGATACACCGGAGTATATTAGCTTGTTTCCCAATACTCGCATTATGGGAGCAGAGAAAACGTCACGCTATGAAGCATATACCCGTAATAGTAAAATGACTGAGGTTGTAGGTCGAAAAGGATCGGTTACTGCTGTCGGACGTTCGGGAGGTTTGACGGGTAAATCTGTAAATGTTGCCATACTTGACGACGTTTACAAAGACCACCTCGAAGCTAACTCACCAATTATTCGGGAAGCCGCATGGAAATGGTACACTACGGTTATCCGAAAGCGTCTTGATAATAACGGTCAAGAATTGATCGTATTTACACGATGGAATAAAGACGACTTGATAGGTCGCATAGAAAAGAAAGAGAAAGTTATCACGGTAACAAAATGGTCTGACCTTGATAATATACCGGATGGCGCATGGGTAAAGATAAACTTTCCTGCATTGAAGGTGGGTGAGCCGACAGAAATAGACCCACGAAATGAAGGTGAGGCGTTGTGGGAAGAAAAGCATAGCGCAAAAAAACTTCGTGCGGAGCGTGAACTTGACAAGGTAGAATTTGAGTGCCTTAATCAAGGTAACCCCGGAAGCGCAGAAGGACAGTTATACGGCAAGTTTAAAACGTGGTCTGATAAGTCGGATTTCGGTGTCTTTTTGGGACGTGGTAACTATACCGATTGTGCAGATACAGGAACGGATAATCTTTGCAGTATATGCTATGATAAATACCGTTCAAAACAACCTGTTTGGAGTGAGAAGGAAAAGGCATACAAGTATTTAATATTCTGCCTTGTCACGGATGTAATATACACCACTGACCCGATAGAGGTTACGCAGGTTACAGTGCCTGAGATGTTAAACAGAAACGAAACTGAGTATGCTAACATTGAAAGTAATAACGGAGGACGTTCATTTGCTGTTAATATATCGCCTAAAACAAAAACCGCTATACATTGGTTTTCTCAGCACAACAATAAAGAGGCGAGGATATTAACGCATGCTGCAAATGTTACGCAATCTATTGTCATGCCGTTCGGGTGGGAGTCTAAATTTCCACGTTTCTACGAGGATGTTACTGGCTATCTTAGGGACTTTAAAGCGAATGCACACGATGATGCACCGGATACGTTAACTGGAATCGTAGAGAAAGAAGTTATGCCAGCTATTGAACCGAAACGGAGGGGTATCAAGCGTATAAACTAATAGAAAGCAAATTGTATCTATGTTTCAAAAGAATATAGGTACATTTGCATTGTTAATTAATTGTTTAACTAAAAATTAAGAAAATATGTTGTATTGTGATTGTCCGCTTAGAGCGGCTTTGCCGGATATTCCGGCTGTAACATGCCCGGAAAACTTCGGTCAGATTCAGAAGGTGGTATTTCAACGTCTTATGGGAAAAGCGGCTGAGAACTCAATAACTATTGCAACCGCAAAAACGTTGGGTACTTGGACTGCTTTACTCGCTGCAAAAGACGCTACTAAAATGGTGGTTTCTCCGTATATTGCTGAACCGACAGTTGAAGCTGGTGAGGCGTTGACGTATGGAGGTGGTAACGCAACACCCGGTGGCGTAGTTGAAATTTTGGGGTCTAATAGTACTCCGTTTACTGGTAAGTTCTTGAAAACTCCGCAGGCAGTTATCAAGGTTTTGAAGCAATTTATGTGCGAAGTTACCGGAGGACTGGGAGTGTATTTGATTAACGGTAACGGTCAAATTGCAGCTATCAAAGACGGTGAGAACTACAAACCAATTCCCGTTGAATCGCTGTTTGTAGGTGATCGCACTATCGGAGGTTTGGAAGCACCGGACACTAATGTGATTTCATGGAGTTTCAAGCCTAATTGGTCGGATAACTTGGAAATTTTCAAACCGGACTTTAACCCTCTGACACAGTTAATACCGGCTTCGCCAGCAGCCTAATGAATGCTAAAAAAACAATGGTTTCCCTCACTTGTAAAGAGTTGGGGGAAACTCGTTTATTTGAAGTTGAACATGCCGAACGTCTTTTATCAATGTTTCCCAAAGGAGGGTGGGAAATAACGGAAGGAGAAGGCTATTATTTAAAACAGGATGGGAAAATCAGTCGAAGAAATACGGGAGATATTCAGAAAACCGATCAATCGGAAGTGGATACAGAAAGCGAGGGAACAGGAGGAACGAATAGCATTCCACGCAAGGGTAAAGGTTGACGATATACGCACAAAACCTGCTTTAGATTTCCTTAACCGGGTAAAGATGTGGATCGCACCGGACAAATACGAGATATTTAACTCTATGTTCCACTTTCCAGTAAAGACAAACGAAGTTACGAGCGAGATATTTGATAAATTGAGTCGAGTGTTTGACGGTCGGAATCCTGCATTTAACTATCAGTTCACAGACTCCGAAGATCGTGACGATTGGGAGTATTACAGGCAGGAAGTACTGAAAGAACCACATGTTTGGGCTACTGATGGTTGGGATAATTTCAAGGATAGAATTAACTCCGTTCTTGTGATTGATTTGCCGGAGGTACAGCAGGGTGATAAGCCAGAGCCGTATTTCTACTTTATTGATATTGCCTCAGTGGTTAGCTACGAAACTACCAAAGAGGATAACAATGTCATGGCGTGGATAATGTTCAAGACGAATGATGAAAGACTGATTCAGATTGATGATGTTTTTTACAGACGTTTTAAAGTGGAAAAGAACAATTCACTCACATTAGAGGTTGAAAGTACGCATGATTTAGGTTATTGCCCTTCACGTTTCTTTTGGTCTGACTCTATATCATTGCAAGAACCGGACATAAAGAAAAGCCCGCTTACCAAAGTGCTTGATTCGCTTGATTGGTATCTGTATCAATCAACTGCAAAGAAACATCTTGATTTGTACGGTGCGTATCCGATTTATTCCGGATATGAACAGGACTGCGATTATATTGCAAACGGAGGCAAAGAGAGGTGTAACGGACACGGTTTCTTAATCGGTGATAAGGGTGAATATATTGCAGACATGGACGGTCAGCCGATGAAGTGCCCTGTCTGTTCCTCGAAGCGGTTGAGCGGTGCAGGTTCTTATGTAGAGATACCAGTACCAAGCGAGCAGCAACCGGACTTATCAGACCCCATCAAAATGCTAACAGCCGATGTATCTGCTTTGCAGTACAACGTGTCTGAAGAAGAACGTTTAAAGAAGAACATTATTACCTCTGTGACAGGTGTAGGGGGTGAGGTTCAGAAAGAAACAGCAGTGAACGAGAAACAAGTACAGGCTTCATTTGAGAGTCAAACGACAATTCTAAACCGGATCAAACGAGGCTTTGAGGAGGCACAATGCTTTGTAGACGCAACTGTTTGCCGACTGAGATACGGGAATACTTTCGTTTCGTGTGCAATTAACTACGGGACTGAGTTCTATATCTATACACCGGAACAACTTGCAGAGAGATACAAAGTACTCAAAGAGTCGGGAGCAAGCGAAAGCGAGTTAGACGCTATGCGTACACAGATAATCGAAACAGAGTATAGGCATGACCCAACACAAATGCAAAGGTTATTAATCTTGAAAGAGATTGAGCCTTATTCTCACTTAACGAGGGAAGAAGCAATTAATTTGTATAAAGAAAACGTTATAAGTGAGGAAGATTTGCGGATAAAACTAAACTTGCCTACATTTGTGCGTAGATTTGAAAGAGAGAATATGAATATTATAGAGTTCGGCTCTAATATTGATTACTCTAATAAGATAAACAAAATTTTAGAAACATTAAAACGTTATGCAAATGAACAGACCACTTTACCCGGAACACCCGCTCGACAAGGTGACAGCAGACAATTATCTGTGTCCGGAGAATGAAAAAGGTCACTATCATGTGATTCAAGAAAGGTTACAGTTTGACCCGAACACTGGTGCGAGAGTATTTTCACCAGTATTGCAGAAATACAGACCTTTAACTTTTGAAATGACGGTTTACCCGTATTTGAGTCGTGGAGGTTACAACATCAGAATCGTTCACGATCCTCGAAAGTATGCAAAAGACATGCAGGAGTATTCCGATCAGGTTAAAAAGGCAAAGCAAGAAAAGGCTTTAGAGGAACTGAGAGAGCAAATCAGACAGGAAGAAAGAAAGAAGGTTCTTGCTGAGTTGAAAAAGGAAGAAAAGAAAGGAGGTAAGTAATGTTAACGGTAGATATTCTAAGACAAAATAAAGCTCTTTCGGAGCTGACAGATGAACAGTTAAATGCTATTGCCACCCTTTCGCAGAATGACGAAACACAGGTTATTCAGACGAAAGTTAAGGAGGAAAGAGCAAAAGCGACTTTATCTCTGAGTCAAGCATTCGGCATTGACGATGTTACAGACCTTACATTTGAAAAGGCTGTCGAGTTTGCTAAGAACAAACTTTCTTCCGTTGATTCTGCTAAGTTTGAAAAGACTATTGCAGACCTTAAAACGGAACTTGAAGCAGAGAAAGCAAAGAAAGCAGGTGATAAGGACAATGAAAAGATTGCCGCTTTGCAGGCTGAGTTAAACGATACTAAAACGAAGTATTCGGAACTGACAAGACAACTTACAGAGAAGGAAAAAGAGTTTTCAAGCAAACTTACTGATTACAAAATCACTTCCCACATTACACAGGCTTTGGGCAGCATGAAGTTTGGAAAGGGAGTTAATGACGCTATGCTGAATATCATCAAACAGCAAGCAGTCAACGATCTGAAAACTGAGTTTACTCCTACCATTGTCGAGAAAGACGGAAAGGAAAGTATCGTTTTTATGAAAGACGGTGTACCTTACAACAATCCTGCAAACGGTCTAAATCCTTACTCCGTATCTGAACTGCTGACTGAGAAACTGAAACCTTTTGGTGTCCTTGACGAAGGTAGAAACATGGGAGGTGCAGGAGGCAAAGGAGGCGGCAAAGGAGCTTCCTCAGCAATTGACTTGACAGGCTGTAAAACGAAGGTAGAGGCGCAAGAAGCAGCGCATAAATACCTTGCAGGAAAAGGTCTAACAGTTGGTTCGGAAGAGTATCAAACAGAACTTAATACTATTTGGCAAGAAAACGATATTCAAAACTTGCCGTTACAGTAAAACAAAAGGGGGAGCGATCCCCCACATTATAAACTTTAAAAATAGATTATTATGAGCTTAATTGCTACACGCACACAGGAAATGCGGTTGAGAAATCCGCAAGTTGACAAGAACATGAGCCGCCTAACAGAGTGGGGTGCGCTTGATTTTTTCCTTTCTCAGACGAATGCACCGGACTCTATGCTCACCGATGAAACGAAGCGTAGAGCGTTTAGTTCTATGGGGACTGACATCAAAATTCCGGTTATTGACTATGACGGTGCTGTGAACATCTCAAACGAGCGTACATGCGTTATTGCGGACGCTGAGAATACATCTAAACTGATGGCTGTTGTATGGAAAACATACGCTTTCGGTTTCACGATGGTTCCGACTATGTTCAACAACAACGAAATCGACTATCAGAAAGATTTTGAAAAGAAAATGCTTAAATTTTCTCGTAAATTCCTCGATCAAGTCGATAAGGACGCTATAGCAGCACTGGAAGCAGCTAAAACACAGAAATTCGGTAACTTGCTTTACTACACACAGCAAGCGAACGATGTGCAGGTAAACTACATGCAGCGCAACGATATTCTTGGTGACCTGCACCCGATGTTCCGCTCTATGGACTATTCCGGTCAACTTCATATTGTCGGTGACACTGGCGTAGACGCTATTATCCGCAAGTTGGAACAACATGGAATCTACAACGATGTTAACAAACAGTTGGAATACGCAAATAAGATTTTTCACTTTACAAATAACATGGTTTTGGAAGGTGAAAACTTTGCTCAGTTCTACGCTATTGAAAGTGGTAACGTTGGTATGTTGACCCGTGTTGACCGTGAAGCCCTCAGACGAGCAACTTCTAAAGCAGGTCACGAATGGGACGTTATCAACTTCCCGTTTGCAGGTTTCCAAGTTGGTACACATTACTACGAATCAGTAGGCGATCAATCAGCCACCGCAGGTGCGGCAACTGCTGATATGAAATGTAACATCAAAGAGCACTACGGTTTCTCTGTTGATATTGCTTTCGTGGTAGCTTACAACTCGAATCCGGATACCGTTGCCAACCCGATTATGAAGGTCGAAATCAAGAAGGACGGTTCTAAGTTTGGCGGTACACCCGTTTATATCACTAATGCCGAGCAAATCGGTGGCGGGGCTGCTACAGGTGAAATATCTGTTAACCTTACTAAAATTGGAGGCAGTGCAGTTGGAGAATCGGCCTTAAAGGTAGATTTGGATAAGGTTAAGGGTACGGCAGTTTCATCTACTGGTGGTGTAGTTGATGTAAAGGTTAACTCTCAGGCATCAAATCTTAATGTAGAGGTTAAAAACGCAGATAGCGCACCAGTTCCAACGAAAGCAGTTGGGGAATAGTAGTTATATAGTAAATTAAAGTTTAATTAAAAGGGAGGGGAAACAAAATCCCTTCCCTTTTTTAATTTGAAGCACATGTATAGAATCAAAGACATAAAAGACAGCTTGAAAAGCGTAGTTGGTTGGAGGCAATCATACGATTTAGACAATCAGATAGACACCGAACTAACCACGTCTGAAAGTGGTATTTCTTATCAAGACGTTCACCCGCTTGTGACGCTTGAAAACATATCATCTATCATGCCGTTAGACTACTATAAGAAGTATCCGGAATACAGCGATACAAAGACTTATGTTATCGGTGACAAGGTGAGATTTAACAGTGACCCTCTATTGTCGAAACCATCTGTATGGATAGCCACAAACGGAACAACCGGAGAGCAGCCATCAGAGGGGTGTCAAAACTGGGAGAGATATAACCCTTTGTCTGATTACCTCAGAGAGCTAAATGAAAAGGCAATAACGGCTACCATCACTAAGTTTATCACAGAAAAGACGATAGCAGGGGAAACAAAGACGTTGTTAGAGCGTAGACCACTTTTTGACGGTTCGGGCTACTACACTAACCAAATTGACCCAACAAAGAGCATGGTAGGATATGAAATATTGCCAGTTAGGGCGATGGGCGTGACTACGAAGATCGACAGAATCGGTTTGCAGTTTACGAAGCCAGTGAAAGTTAAGATGTACCTTTTTCATAGTTCACAGCCTCAGCCTATACATACATTCGATTTGAATTATACAGGGAATGGGTCGTATCAGTGGTTTGATACACCGGACGTATTTTTGTCGTATCTCTCTGAGGAAACATCACCGGGCGGTACATGGTATCTGTGTTACGATCAAGAACAACTACCGTATGATGTCTTTGCAATCAACATGGCAAAAGACTTTAGCGCAGAGCCATGCGGAACATGCAACGTTGGCAGCGTACAGGCATGGAGAGAGCTAACAAAGTACATTCAAATATCACCTTTCCGGAATGACTCAAAACAGGGTGAGAATCTGTTTAACATTCAATCAAGCGTCTATACACCTGCAACATGCTACGGAATGAATGTGCAGTTTACGGTTGCCTGTGATATAACCGACTTCATTATAAGCGAAAGGCTTGTGTTTGCGAATGCTATCTCTTTGCAGATGGCTGCTTATATCCTTCGTGAACTTGCCTTAAACCCGAACGTCCGGCAGAATGCTAATCAGTTGAACATTGATAGAGAATCAATCTTATACGAGGTTGACGGGGTATCACAAGGTCGTGCGCAGGGAATCGGACATCAATTGAATCAAGCAATGAAAGCGTTGAGTATAGATACTAAGGGTATGGATAGAATATGCTTGACTTGCCGGAATGGTGGTATCAGATTTAAATCGACATGATAGCAACCTTATTAGACAGAGTTAAGAAAGTGAAAGAGGCTTTAGACACCGGACGAATAGCAAAGGAAATTGTGCGGAATAACGATAACATTCTTATCGACATGAACGCACAAGATCAGCTATTCGCCAAAGGGGTAAACAGGTTGGGAGTCCGGATAGATGAATATAGACCGTACAGCCCTTTCACTATTAAGGTTAAGATAGAGAAACGGCAACCGTATGACCGGGTGACTCTAAAGGACACAGGGGAGTTTTACGACTCTTTTTACGTTGAAACGGCTGAGGACAGATTCTATATTAAAGCCTCAGACGAAAAAACGGACTGGTTAATCAAGAAATACGGTGCTGAGATATTTGGATTAACTAATGAATCGCTTGCCGAATTTATTAACGATTATGTGAAAGATGAAGCGGCAAAAAAAGTAAAGGAGATACTAAATGAAAGATAGAGCTATTTTAAAGCCGAATGCGGTACTTTTCGATAAAGTGATAGGAAATGTTCAAGTCAGCCTAACAAAGTCGCTGCAATGGCTAAATTATGCGTTTGGAGTCGCATATAAGTTGGTGGAGCGAACGGAGAAAGGAAAGTTCATCACTCCGTCCGTTTATTACAAGGATAAAGACTATTTGAGGTTAGAGCCGAATGACAAATACGGTAACACCTGCTTTTTCTATATCCATGACTCACAAGATTACGAGGATAACGGAGCGTTCGGCTTCGGTGATCTGAAAGGTGAGGTGAGTATTATATTTTGGTTCGACACCCGGACAATTCCAGGTGCGGAAGGGTACAACGTTGAGTTCGTCAAGCAACGTATATTACGAGCGTTAACGCATGAACTTGAAATACCATACGGAGGTTTGAACGTTAAGCGAATATTTAATGACGCAAAGAATGTATATGACGGTTTTAGCATTGATAAGACTGACAATCAATTTTACGTCTATCCTTATGCCTGCCTACGTTTTGTGTGTGATATGATTGCGCCGGAAGCGTGTTATCCATAATATGACAAGGGGAGTATACATATATGTATATATCCCCTTCTGTGTTAAATAAGTGTTAAAGATTAAAGTTTTGCTTTGCATTTTAAAAGTTATGCTTATATTTGCAATGTCAAACAACGAAAGACCCCACAATCTGACCAAGACGCAAAAAGATTGTTGAAAGATTAAGTTCGTAAGAGTAGAAAATAAGCAACGGTATCTACAAAGGGTTAAATGAAGGTTCGGTATCCGATTAAATGAAGCTATAAAGCCTAAATCTTTCGACGAATGACAAAGTAGTAACAATTAAAAAACAACAATTATGAAAAAGATTTATTTATTCAGAGAACAGTTGAAAAATTTATTATGATTGAATTTGTTAAGGGTAACATGGATACTAAAGAGCAGGTAGATAGCATGATAGAAGTTATTCAAAGAAAATTAAACTTTTCATATAACGAAGCATGTGACTTTATAAGGAAGGCTATCGGTATAAACGCTTAAATTAAAATATTAACAAGTGGGGGTAATACCCCACATTTAAAATAAAAATAAAATGAACGAATTAATAAAAGTTGAAATTGAAACCAAAGACGGTGTAAATTTTGTAAGTAGTAGAGTGATTGCCAGTGAACTTGGAAAGGAGCATAAACATGTATTGGAGAGTATTAGGAAGATAGGTCAAAATCTCGACCCATCTAATTTCATAGAAAGTTCCTATCTCGACTCTTACGGAAGGGCTAAAGTAGAATACCTTTTAACTAAAGACGGTTTCACACTTTATATGTTCAATATTCAAGGTTACAACGAGTTTAAGATGGCTTATATAAACCGATTCAATGAAATGGAAAAGGCATTGAAGGAAATACAGCCTAAATTGCCTCAAACGTACAAAGAGGCTTTAAAGGAACTACTCGTACAGGTAGAGGAAAACGAACGGTTACAGATTGAGAACAAAGATATGAAGCCCAAAGCCGAATATTTCGATGAAATAGTAGACCGGAACGGACTAACCAATTTCAGAGATACAGCAAAGCTGTTAGGCGTGTCCGAAAAAGCACTTATCTTTCTTCTGATTGATAAGAAGTACATATACCGAGATCAGAAAGGAAAGTTGAAGCCAATTGCCAAGTATGTTGGAAACTGTTTAGAGTTGAAAGAATGGGCAAAAGGTGAAAAGGCAGGGACTCAAACACTGGTAACTGCAAAAGGTAGAGATCACTTTTTAAAATTAATCAATAGCGTAAAATTGTAATAACATGAAAAAGAAAGAATTAGGAATCGGTCAGTATGTAACAACATCAACATGCTATTTTGAAGGGAGAATAAACCATATTAAAGAAAATATGTCTTTGACAGATGAAGCGAAAGCAGCTGTTTTAGAGTTTCTGACAGAAAGTGACGAATTTCACAAACTGGTATGCGATATAACCGGAACTGAAAGAAAGCAGGTGAAAGTCTCCCAGGAACTCGAAAAGCTGAAAGAGGACTATTCGCATGTATGCGACAGATATAAGCAGGAACAACAGAAAAGCAATGATTTGCTTCATAAGTGGAGAGAGGAAACGGCAAAGAGATTGGACGCTGAGAGAGAAAGAGATTGCGCACAAAAACATCATAAGTTTGTAATGGACGAACTTTTCTCAATGCTGAAAGAAGTTAATTGTAGTTCTGTGAGAAGCATTGTAGAAGAATTGAAGGCGGAGAGAGCAAACGGAAAATTGTTGGCGGAGGAAAACGAGCTATGTAGACGGGAGAATGACAAACTAAAGCAAAGCTATGACAATGTATGCGAGGAAAAGAGAAAAGCGGAAAAGGCAAAGTCTGAAACCGAAAAGAAGTACAATATAGGATTAGATAATCTTAATAGGTGGAATAACAATCAAGCAAAGGTAATAACCGATCAAATGAACGATCTTTTAAAACTGAGGAAAGAACTTAAAGCGCAGAAAGATTTAGCTAAAAAGTATATGGCTAAATCTGAGAAATTGCAATCAAAGTTAGATAAAGCCTCAAAGAGATACGGTGAGTTGATTAAGACAATCAGCGATAGAGCCATCAAATCAATTTAATATAAACAGTCCGGTGTAGTAGCCGGACTTAAAAAGGAGGTTAAAATGCGTAGACTATCTATATCAGACAAAGATATGTTTACTCCGGAAAAAGGGGAAATCTTTTTTGCGGAAGCACCACACAAGTGTATAAACATAAGAGTGAAAACATTAGTGTCAAAAGACAATGATCCATGTGAGAAATGTGTCTTTTGCCGCGGAGAACTAAATACATTATGTTGGGGTATAAGGTGTCTCAACGGAGATGAACAATATATATTTAGGAGGGTGAGCGATGGGGAAATTTAAAAGCGTAGAACTATATGACACCTTCACAATAGATCACCCAGTGACAGGGGAAATGATAAGAGTGCAAGCACTACCGGGTAACGATGTAATATCATGCAAAGAGTGCCTATTCCGGCAAAAGGGGTTTAGAAATATATGCCCAACTATGCGATGTTTAGACATGGCTACGGGAAAGTGTCAAACCTATAAACAAGTAAAGTTATGAAAAGATTAGATTTATCATGTCTACCGTTAAATTTAGAGGTAGGCGAAAAGTTTGAGTTGATAGATAACGACGGCAAGTACCATTTATTGCAGTGCGTCAAATCGAAATGCAAAAATTTATGTGCCGGGTGCTTTTTTTGCCAAAATAAAAATACCGTTTAACTGTGATCAAGTTAAATGTTCTGTATTGGAAAGAAAGTACGATGTAATATACGTAGAACTTCCAGTAAAGAACGAGTTCGAGGAATTAACTTAAACCAATGGTTGCTTTTGGTAAGTATAGTACTTACTTTTAGTAACTATTAAAGCGAAAGTTTGAAAATTAAAGTTTTAATTTAAAAGTGTTGACTTATGAAGGAAGAAGTTATTTTAATGCTCTCAGAGCTACGTTCTCAAATAAATGACACAATTACCAGTGTCGAGAAAGAAAGTGCAGCAAATGGCAAGGAAATGGTGTCTATGTTGATGCATTGTGACTTTGTCAATGTGTACGACTTATTGGTAGGAGAAACGAGCGCATTTTTGGAGTATATGGAAAGTTGTGGTTTCATCATAACGGAAATGAAAAAGATTAATGTTAATAGAAACCGTTCTTATGTTCAGAGTGAAAGGGTGTCTAATCACGAATGGGTGAAGTTTGTGAAGGGTAAGGGGTGTTTGTGTCATCCTGCATTGATTGCTTTGTATAAGAACTATACAGAAAATAGCTAACCATGAATGATTAAGTAAGGAATAGGAGGTTAACGCCTCCTTTTCTTGTTTATATACATTTGCTTTTTATCCCGCCTCGGAGAGTTTTAGACTAATGTTTTAATTATCAATTGATTTTGTTTTTCGCTATTTATTCATACATTTGTACAAAACTAATATGTTAGAATATGGAAAAGGTAAATTTACTATTAAATTGTGCGCTTCTTGTGGCGTTTATGGCGGCTTTTGTCGTTGGTTTATTGCGAAAGTGGGGAGTAATCGAAAGATTACAGGTGTTCGGTGATATGTGGGTGAAAAAGATATTCCCTGCATATAATCGTAGCTTCATGTATCAGTTGGCAGGGTGTAATTTCTGCCTGTCGTTTTGGGTGTCGTTTGTATTATCTATGATGTTCGCTATTACATTCGGTGAGCCGTTGTTTCTTGCTACACCGTTATTCGCTGCACCTGTTTGTAGAATCTTAATTTAATCAGTTATGGAAATTAGAAAGTATGTAAGTGTGTTGCCTCCGTTTGATGTCGTGGAGGCTGTGCAGTTTAACGGTGATATGTACGAACTTGCCGTTTTACTTCCGGACGTTGAGTTATTGTCGGGCACAGATGGAATAGCGACTATCCGACTGAACGACTGCACGATGAAGGTGTATGCAGGTGATTACATTGCTATGGGTAAGAATGAAACGTTTGCACTTGATTCTGAAATGTTCTCTATCCTATACGAGAAAGGAGGTGAGGAATGAAAGTAGGACGGCATGCAGTTGAGTTGTACGAAGGCATTGACTCGCTGCCTATTGCGAGGTATCAAAAGTTCAATCGGTTGATGTTGGTTGATTCCGGTGTCGGGTCTACGATTGAGGAATTAGATACTCACCTGCAAAGAGCCATCTTGTATTGTCGGTCGAATCCGGAACATACGTACACTGAGCTACTGAACCTCAGACAGTCATTCCATATGGCAACGAACGGCATTCACCCGGGCATGATTGCCTTCGGTGCGTTCGTTAAG
>ENA-ORPD01001310-ORPD01001310.1-human-gut-metagenome-genome-assembly--contig:-NODE-1310-length-18771-cov-6.349594_pt1 | contig 18771 bp, 12 predicted proteins | sample MGYA00242143_ERZ509076 | MGnify/ENA primary metagenome ERZ509076 (study PRJEB26280, sample SAMEA2338706) | human gut metagenome | biome: human gut; feature: human-associated habitat; material: faeces... | reverse complement strand
CCTACTCGATTCATGGGCATAATTTCTACAGTATCTAAGCCACTTCGCTATTCGCTCTTGCAAGAGTACGTGTGCGCCACCGGTGCCCCGGGGCTTACGTCCCTTACGCTGTGGCGGAAATGTTGTTCAAATCAGTTCAAAGTACTAGACAAATTCCACAAAATATTAGATAATAGAAGCAAATTAGTTTTCATTTTGCATAGGAGGTCGGCATGAAGAAGAAAAAAATAGTTATTGCACTCGGACATGATGCTCTTGGAACAACTCTTCCGGAGCAGCACGAGGCTACAAAGCATACAGCAAAGGCAGTTGCAGATTTTATCAGGGACGATTATGAGGTTGTTATCACACACAGCAACGGACCGCAGGTGGGCATGATTCACACCGCTATGTCTGAGTTTTGCAGGATTTATCCTGAGTATACAGCTACACCTACAGCAGTCTGCTCTGCAATGAGCCAGGGCTATATAGGATATGATTTACAGAATGCTATTCGTACAGAGCTTCTTGGCAGAGGAATTTACAAGACTGTTTCTACAATACTTACACAGGTGGTTGTTGACCCATATGATGAGGCTTTTTATCATCCGACAAAGATCATTGGCCGTGTTATGACAGAGGCAGAGGCTGAGGAAGAAGAGAAGAAGGGCAACCATGTGACACAGGTTGAGGGAGGCTACAGAAGAGTTGTGGCAGCTCCAAAGCCTGTTGATATAGTGGAAAAGGATGCTATTAAGGCTCTTGTTGATGCGGATCAGGTTGTTATCGCATGCGGTGGCGGCGGAATTCCTGTTTTAGCACAGGACAATAAGCTTCAGGGCGCAAGCGCTGTTATCGAGAAGGATCTTGCAGCCGGAAAGCTTGCAGATACTCTTGATGCCGACAGACTTGTTATACTTACAAGCGTTGACAAGGTCTGCCTGAACTATGGCAAGGAGGATGAGAAGCCGCTTGATACCATGACTGTTGATGAGGCAAAGAAGTACCTTGCAGCAGGCGAGTTTGATGAGGGTACCATGGCTCCAAAGATTGAGGCGGCTATCGACTTTATCGGTGACTCTGCCATCCGTTCAGTGCTTATCACAAAGCTCAATAAAGAGGGCAAGACAGTTTCAGGTGGTATGGGCACTTTAATTACAAAGTAAAGCTTAATTGTTATAATTCACATATATCCCACACGTCTATATGCATTTTGCAGAGCAGATGTGTGGGTAGTTTTATAAAAACATCGTGCGGTTTTGCGAATGTGCGTGGGGGTCTGAAGAGTTGAAAACAAGGTGACTATTCAGAACCCCCGAGAACAAGAAAAGTAAGATAGAAGGTAACACAAAATGAGTGAGAAAAGGCTTCAAAAGAGAGATGAAATCTCAGACGAGTACAAATGGAAGCTTGAGGATATGTATGAGACAGATGAGCTGTGGGAGGCTGAGTGTGAAAAAGCGTCACAGCTTGCTGAAAAGCTATCCGGATTTAAGGGACATCTGGCCGACAGTGCAGCAACGCTGCTTGATTTTTTTAAGAAGCAGGATGAGCTGTCTTATTATTTGGAGCGTATAGTTGTCTATGCGAATGAGCGCTCACATCAGGACACTGCCGTGTCGAAATATCAGGCATATGTGTCAAAGGCAGAGACACTGACTGTTCAGGCATCAGGTGCGCTGGCATTTGCGAGTCCGGAGATTTTGCAGATAGATGATAAAAGGCTTGAGAGCTTTTACAGTGAGAGCAATGAGCTTATGCACTATAAGCGTGCGATTGATGAGATAATGCGTCAGAAAGCGCATACCTTATCGGCTGCAGAGGAGAATATCCTGGCGCAGTGCGGTGAGATGGCTGCAGCACCGGAGAATATATTCAGCATGTTCAACAACGCGGATATCAAATTCCCATATATCACTGATGTCGAGGGAAATAAAATCCGTATCACGCATGGCAATTTCATAGATTTTTTAAGCAGCAAGGACAGAAGCCTGCGCAAGCAGGTGTTCCGTGGAGTCTATGATTCGTACAAGAAGTGGAGCAATACTGTTTCCATGATGTACATCAGCAAGCTGAAAAATGACACTTTTTATGCAAGGGTTAGAAAATATGACAGCGCAAGGGCCATGTATTTATCCGATGGCGATATTCCTGAGAGCGTATATGACAATCTGATTGAGACGGTTCACGCACATCTACCGGCTCTGCACAGGTACATGGCGCTTAGGAAGAAGCTTTTAGGTGTGGAGCATCTGCATATGTATGATTTGTTTGCACCGATTGTGGACAATGTACAGACCACCTACACCTATGATGAGGCGAAAAAGCTTGTGGCAAAGGCGCTTGAGCCTATGGGCGATGAGTATGTCAGCACACTTAAGGCTGGCATGGAGAGCGGCTGGATAGATGTATATGAGAATGAGAACAAGAGAAGCGGTGCGTATTCATGGGGCGCTTACGGCACTCATCCGTATGTGCTTTTGAACTATGCCGACAATCTGGACAGTGTGTTTACGCTGGCTCATGAGATGGGACATGCGATGCATACATACTATTCAAATGAGCATCAGAGCATCGCCTACGCAGGATACCTGATTTTTGTGGCAGAGGTTGCATCCACCTGCAATGAGTCGCTTCTCATGCACTATATGCTTGAGCATTGTGAGGATGAGAATGAGAGAAAATATCTCATGACACATTTTCTGGACGGCTTCAGGACGACACTTTTCAGGCAGGCGCAGTTTGCAGAGTTTGAGCATATAGCACACCGGAAAATGCAAAAGGGCGAGCCGGTTACAAAGGATGTGCTAAATGAGCTATGGCATGAGCTGAATGTGCAGTACTACGGACCGGATATGCGCGTGGATGATGAGATATCATATGAGTGGATGCGCATACCGCATTTTTACACACCGTACTATGTATATCAGTACTCGACAGGCTATTCGGCAGCAGTTGCTTTTTCAAAAAAGATACTTGAGGAGGGAAAGCCTGCTGTGGATAAGTATATAGAAAATTTCCTGTGCGGTGGATGCTCGAAGAATCCAATCGAGCTGCTAAAGAGTGCCGGTGTTGATATGAGCACACCAAAGCCTGTGGATGACGCACTCAATGTATTTGAGGATTATCTGAAGCAGTTTGAGACAGCAACTAAGTAAGGAGAAACATTTTTATGGAAAGAATTAAAAGCTTTACAATTAATCATAATATTCTTAAACCTGGATTTTATATTTCAAGAAAAGACGGAGAAATCGTCACATACGACCTTCGCACAAGAAAACCAAATGCAGGCGATTATATGTCCAATTCAGCTATGCACTCAGTGGAGCATATGTTTGCGACATGTGTGAGAAATTCTGAGATTGCAGATGATGTGGTATATTTTGGACCGATGGGCTGTCAGACAGGCTTCTATCTCGTTGTGAGGAATGTCGAGCCGGGGAAGGTTTTTGAAATCACCAAAGAGGTCTTAAAGCGGATACTAGAGTATGATGGACCGGTATTTGGTGCATCAGCCATAGAGTGCGGACATTACGAGAATCTGTCACTTGACGAGGCCAAGAAGGAGTGTCGTGCATATCTTAAGGTGCTTGAGAGCCAGACAAATATGGAGTTTACTTATCCACAGTAAACGAGGACTAAAAATATAATAGCAAGATAGCAGGAATGGAGAAATAAAATGACAATAGGTGTAATTGGTGCAATGCAGATGGAGGTCGATGACTTAAAGGCTCAGATGACAGACACACAGACAGAGGTTTACAGCGGAGTGGAGTTTGTTGAGGGCAAAATCGGTGATCAGTATGTTGTTGCGGCAAAATGCGGAATAGGAAAGGTGTTTGCGGCAATATGTGCAGAGGCCATGATTTTGAAATATGATGTCGACATGATTGTCAATATCGGAGTGGCTGGTACTTTGACAAAGGACTTAAATGTGCTTGACGTGGCAGTAGCAACAAACGTGCTGCAGCACGATATGGATACATCGCCAATCGGAGATCCGAAGGGACTTCTCTCAGGCATCAATATGATTCTGCTTCCGGCAGATACAAAAATGGTGGAGCTCATGTGCTCATGTTTAGCTGACAGGAATATCCACTACAAAAAGGGCAATATCGCAACAGGAGATCAGTTTATTGCCACAAAGGAGCAGAAGGATTATATTTCGAATACCTTTGATGCAATCGCAGCAGAGATGGAGGGCGGCAGCATCGGTCATGTGTGCTATGTGAACAAGGTGCCATTTGCCATTCTTCGCTCAATATCAGATGGCGATGGAGGCGAGACAGACTACCAGACCTTTGCGGAGAAGGCTGCGCATCAGTCGATTGAGGTAGTGCTTGAGTTTATCGGAAGGGCAGAAGAACTGAAATAGAGTTATTTCATTATTCATAATTTGTGATAATAAAGAATAGTATATAGCATGAGTGAATACAGAGCATACATGCAAAATACAAAACTACATAATGGGACAAAACGAAAGAAACGCCGACATAGATTCCTTTTTGGAGTGCTGCTGTCGGCGCTTCTTATTACAGGCGCTTTATATGGTAGAGAGTATGACATATCACAGCTGAAAAATATAGAGGTGATGGAGACACTTAGCAGTGCTGTGAGTCAGTTCGGGGACAGAAAGCTGCCTGTATATTCGGTTCAGACAACAGAAAAAAAGATAGCCCTTTCATTTGACTGTGCCTGGGGAGCAGAGGATTTTGACAGTATGATGGAGACACTTGACAAGCACAACGTAAAGGCTACATTTTTTATGACAGGAGGGTTTGTGAGTGATAATCCTGAATGTGTAAAGACGCTGGTTGAAAAAGGGCATGAGCCCGGAAATCACAGTGAGCACCACTATGATATGGCAACAATCACTGCAGGCGAGATGAAGACAGAGATAATGGATGTGCACAAAAAGGTCAAGGAGCTGACCGGAAAGGATATGAAGGTATTCAGACCGCCATACGGCTCGTACAACAATGAACTGATTGATACAGTGTATGGCTGTGACTATTATCCAATCCAGTGGGATGTGGATTCGCTCGACTGGAAAAACTATGGTGTGCAAAACATTATAGATACAGTGTGCAATCACAAAAGCCTGGATTGTGGCTCGATAATACTCTGCCATCTAGGCGCCAAATACACATCGCAGGCACTCGATGAGATGCTCACAAAGCTGCAGGACATGGGCTATGAGATAGTTCCGGTATCAAAGCTGATCATGACAGAAGGCTATCATATGGATGCAAACGGTATGCAGATCAAGGACTGATCAATTTCATAAATCAATATTTTAGTCAATATTTAGTCAATAATTTAGCCCTTTACGATATTGTTATTTACAGACAAGTGTGTTAAACTAAAACTATATTTTAAAGAAGCTGTGAGACAGCTATGGGGGTAAATTATATGACAGATACAGGTTTTTTAGTAGCATTCTTTATAGTTATTTTTTTAGTTATCATCTTTGCGCTTGTCGCTGTAATCGGAGCCGTTACAAGTGCTGTTGCAGGTATCAATGATGATGAGGATGAGACAGAGGAAGAGGGCATTTGAAGCAGAAATAAATAAAAGATATTAAAAGATATTTAAGGACATCGAATTATATTAATCGTATAATTGGGTGTCTTTTTTATCATTAAAAACTCTTAAAAAAGTATAAACCAATTGAGTTGCAATCCGCCACATTGTATAATAAAAGTATAACAGCGAATTAAATTTATTGTGAAAATCGCAGTAATCACATTGTCTATCAAACTAAGGCAGGACATTATCAAAGAAAAGAAGAAGGAGGGGTCAGATGATATCAAGATATAGTGTAAAAAAGCCTTTTACTGTACTTGTAGGAGTACTGCTGGTAATAGTACTCGGTGTTGTATCGCTTGGCAGGATGACGACAGATCTGCTGCCGGATATGAGCTTTCAGTATGCACTTATCGTGACAACAGATATGGGAGCAAGTCCACAGGAGGTGGAGAGCGATGTCACCGCGCCGCTTGAAGCAGCTATGGCAACTACGTCCAATATCAAAAACGTAAGCTCAATGTCATATAACAGCTATTCTCTGGTGACATGCGAGTATGAACAGAATGCCAACATGGATTCTGTAGTGATAGAGATGCAGCAGAAAATAGATCAGGTCAAGGCTGGCTGGAAGGATGGAGTGGGTACTCCGACCATTATGAAGATAAATCCGGACATGCTTCCAATCATGATGACTGCTGTGGATATGGATGGGAAAAGCAAGTCGGAAATCACAGACTTTGTGGAAAACACACTTAAGCCTGCAATTGAGAGTACAGAGGGAGTCGCATCAGTGACTGCAACAGGTGAGCTCACCGAGCAGATACAGGTCACGATGAATCAGGCCAAGATAGATGCGCTCAATGAGAAAATAAATAATGCCGTTTCAAAGAAATTTGACGATGCAAAAAGTCAGATGGATGATGCAAGCGCAAAGATAGAGAGCGGACAAAACGCAATCACATCTGCATCGGATCAGATGAGCGCGGGAGTGGATACGCTAAAGGCGCAAAAGGCAAAGCTTGCAGAGCAGAAGACTCAGCTAGAGAGTACTCTTGCAAGCTTAAATGAGCAGAAGAGCCAGCTTGAAACAATTCAGTCAGCTCTTTCAGACTTCATGAATAGTGATACATATACAAAGACAATTCCGTCACTCAAAGAGGGCGCAAATGTACCGGGTGAAGCGGGCACAGCACTCAAAGCGCAGCTTGAGCAGGTTGATAAGCAGATTGCAACACAGTTTTCAGGTCTCTCGGCGCTTGGAATCACCGTAAACACAGCAGATGATCTGCCTGCTGCAGCGTCAGCGATAGCACAGACTCTCATTCAGGTGAATACAGGTATAGAGCAGTGTCAAAGCGGGCTTGACCAGATAGCACAAGGAGAGACAGCACTTTTAGATGCCTATGATAATCTAAACAGTCAGGCAGCTATAAGCTCGATAAGCATAGGACAGCAGTCGGCACAGCTTGCAACAGCAGCGGCATCTCTTGACAGCTCAAAGAAGGAACTTGAAAAGAGTAAGGATGATGCACTTGACAAGTCAAACTTAAATGCAGTTTTAACAATTGACTCACTCTCGCAGCTGCTCGTCGCACAGAACTTTGATATGCCTGCAGGCTATGTAAATGATTCAAATGGCACGCAGTACATAGTACAGGTGGGAGATGAGATAAAATCAATTGATGATTTAACAAATCTGGTGCTTATGGATATGAAGCTTGATGGAATAGCTCCTATTCATGTCGGTGATGTGGCAGATGTTGAGATGACTGACAACTCGGATGAGACATATGCGATAGTCAACGGAAATCCCGGAATAATGCTCTCCATGGAGAAGCAGACCGGCTACTCTACAGGAGACGTCACAGACCGTCTTTTGGACAAGCTTGATTCGCTGGAAAAGGAAAATGACGGATTACACACCACAGTGCTCATGAATCAGGGCGTATACATCGACATGGTAGTAAAAAGTGTGATGCAGAATATGATAGTGGGAGCAATACTTGCCATTTTCGTATTGCTTTTGTTCTTAAAGGATATAAAGCCGACACTTGTTATCGCAGCATCTATACCACTATCGGTTATTGTGGCAGTGGTGCTTATGTATTTTACGGATATCACCTTAAATATCATTTCAATGTCGGGACTTGTGCTTGGAATAGGAATGCTGGTGGATAATTCAATTGTAGTAATAGAGAATATCTACAGATTAAGGGGAGAGGGATATTCGGTAAAGAAGGCTGCTGTTGAGGGTGCAAATCAGGTGGCAGGAGCCATTTTTGCCTCTACACTTACCACGGTAAGTGTGTACGCGCCAATCATTTTTACTGATGGAATCACGAGACAGCTCTTTGTAGACCTGGCACTTACGGTAGCGTTTACTCTTATGGCATCTCTTGTAGTGGCACTCACATTTGTACCGGCAATTGCTTCAGGCATGCTCAAAAAGACGAAGGATATAAAGCATCCATGGTTTGACCGTTTTAAGGACTGGTATGGAAATGTGCTCGGCACATGTCTTAGATTTAAGCCGGTGGTATTTATTGCGGCAGTAGTGCTTTTAGTCGGCAGTGGCGCACTTTGCATGTCAAGGGGAATGACATTTATGGATATGGACATGGAGTCAAATCAGATTTCACTTACCATAGAGGCAAAGGATGACGAAAAGCTCGATTTCAAGCAGCTTACAGAGCTGTCTGATAAGGTCATGGACAAAATATCTGATATAAAGGGCATAGACACAATAGGAGCTACAGCAGGCGGCAGCTCGACCATGAACCTGATGAGCTCAGGAAGCGACAGTGTGAGCATGTATATATTGCTTGATGAGAAGTCGGATATTTCATCGGATAAGGTAATAGATGAAATTGAAAAATCCACAAAGAATCTGGACTGCAAGGTAACAGCATCTTCACAGGCTATGGACTCATCAGAGTTTTTCGGAAGTGGTCTCTCTGTCAGGATTAAGGGTAATGATATAGACAAGCTGCAGAAGCTTGCAGGTGATGTGGCAGATATCCTTAAGGACACAAATGGAGTGACAGATATAGATGACGGTCTTGGAGATACAATCAATGAGCTTAAGATAACTGTGGATAAGGAAAAAGCAGCAAAGTATGGCTATACAGTGGCTCAGGTATACCAGCTCGTATCCGGTGAGATATCATCTCAAAAGAGCGCAACAACCATTACGACCGACATAAAGGACTATGAGGTATACTTACAATCCGCAGAGCAGTCTGATGTGACTGTGGACGACATCAAAAACCTTACATTTACCTATAAGGATAATGATGGCAGTGAAAAGGAGATTCCGCTCAGTGATATCTGCACTATTTCGCAGGAACAGACATTAAGTACCATTCATCGAGATGCTCAGACAAGATATATTACAGTATCAGGTGCGGTTGATGAAAACCATAATGTAACATTACTAAGCAATAAAATTAAATCGAAAATTGATAAACTTAGCATTCCTGATGGCTATTCAATAGACATGGAGGGCGAGGATGAGACAATAAATGAGTCAATGAGTCAGCTTGGACTTATGCTTGTGCTTGCAGTGATATTTATCTATCTTATCATGGTGGCGCAGTTCCAGTCGTTGCTTTCACCGTTTATTATCATGTTCTGTATACCTCTTGCGTTTACAGGAGGCTTTATAGCTCTTTTCATCACGGGAAATGAGCTCGGAATCATATCAATGCTTGGCTTTATCATGCTGGCAGGTCTCATTGTAAATAATGGAATCGTGCTCATTGATTACATCAATCAGGCTAGGAGAGAGGGCATGAGCAAGCATGAGGCAATCATAGACGCAGGCCGTACAAGGCTTCGTCCAATACTGATGACAGCGATGACCACCATACTCGCAATGTTTACATCGGCGATAGGTATCGGAGATGGCTCAGATATGATAAGGCCGATGGCAATCGCAATAATAGGAGGGCTCGTATACGGAACCATCCTTACGCTTATAGTAATTCCATGTATCTATGATGCGTTCAACAGAGAGAAGAGCATGGTAGAGGAAGAGCTGTAGCAGGATAGAAGGAAAAAAGCTGGAAATATAGAGAGTTGGAGGATTTTTACATGGCAAAGTATATTATGGCATTAGATGCGGGCACGACAAGCAACAGATGTATACTTTTCAATGAGAAGGGCGAGATGTGCAGTGTGGCACAGAAGGAATTTACGCAGTTTTTTCCAAAGCCGGGCTGGGTGGAGCATGATGCAGAGGAAATCTGGGCCACACAGCTTGAGGTGGCAAAGGAGGCTATGGCCAATATTCAGGCTACGGCAGCCGACATATGTGCGATAGGCATTACTAACCAGAGAGAGACCACAATTGTATGGGACAAAAATACGGGAGAGCCGGTTTATCACGCGATAGTATGGCAGTGCAGACGCACGGCAGAGTATGCGGATTCACTGAAGGAAAAGGGGCTTACCGAGACCTTCAGAAAAAAGACAGGACTTGTGATAGATGCTTATTTTTCGGCAACTAAGCTCAAGTGGCTCCTTGACAATGTGCCGGGAGCAAGGGAGAGAGCCGAAAGAGGTGAGCTTTTGTTTGGAACAGTTGAGACATGGCTTATATGGAAGCTCACTCAGGGACAGGTGCATGTCACGGATTATTCCAATGCTTCAAGAACCATGATGTTTAATATCAATACCTTAAAGTGGGATGATGAGATACTTAAGGAGCTTGATATACCAAAGAGCATGCTTCCAAAGCCAATGCCGTCAAGCTGTGTATATGGTGAGGTGAATCCTGTGTTTTTCGGGGGTCCGATCCCTATCGCGGGAGCGGCAGGAGACCAGCAGGCTGCACTTTTTGGCCAGACCTGCTTTAGGGCAGGGGAAGCCAAAAATACATACGGTACCGGTTGCTTCCTTCTCATGAACACAGGTGAGATGCCTGTTTCGTCAAAGAACGGACTTGTTACCACTATAGCCTGGGGCATAGACGGCAAGGTGGTATATGCGCTGGAGGGCTCAATATTTGTGGCAGGAGCCTCTATCCAGTGGCTACGCGATGAGATGAAATTTATCGATTCCTCAACAGATTCAGAGTACATGGCAAGAAAGGTAAAGGATACAAACGGCTGCTACGTGGTGCCGGCATTTACAGGGCTTGGAGCACCGTACTGGGACCAGTATGCCAGAGGAACCATTGTGGGGCTTACGAGAGGTGTAAACAAGTACCATGTCATAAGGGCAACTCTGGAATCAATGGCATTTCAGGTAAATGATGTGCTTGAGGCAATGAAGGCTGATTCGGGCATCAATCTCACATCACTTAAGGTGGACGGCGGTGCCAGTGCCAATAATCTGCTCATGCAGATGCAGGCTGATATCAGCAATGCACCGGTCAACAGGCCTGTGTGCGTGGAGACAACAGCCATGGGCGCAGCGTACCTCGCAGGGCTTGCGGTTGGCTACTGGGAAAGTATGGATGATATAAAGAGAAACTGGTCTATTGACCGTGTGTTTGAGCCGGAGATAGCGGCTGATTTGAGAGAAAAGAAGCTTAAAATGTGGAAAAAGGCTGTCGCCTGCGCATTTAACTGGGCAAAGGATGAATAATAGCTGATGTTTGCATTGTTTTAAATGAGCTTAGTGATACAGCAATTAAACAATATATGCAAATTGGTAGGAGAAAATAACATGTATGATGTAGTAATTATAGGAGCGGGAGTATCGGGAAGCGCCAGTGCTAGAGAGCTTTCGAAATATAACCTGTCCATTTGTGTGGTGGAAAAGGAGGAGGACGTGTGCTGTGGCACCTCAAAGGCAAACAGTGCTATTGTCCATTCCGGAATTGATTGTAAGACCGGTACACTTATGGCACAGATGAATCTCCGTGGAAATGAGATGATGGATGAGCTTTCGAAGAAGCTTGATTTTGAGTTTAGAAGAAACGGTTCACTGATAGTGTGCTTTAGCGATGACGATATGCCAAGGCTTAAGGAGCTTTACAATCAGGGGATTGCAAACGGGGTGCCGGGACTTGAAATTCTTGATGCAGGCGAAGCGCATGAGATGGAGCCGAATCTGTCTGATGAAGTTGTGGCAGCTATTTACTGCCCGACAGGAGGCATTGTATGTCCGTTTGGCATGAATATCGCATTTGCTGAGAATGCAGCAGCAAACGGTGTGGAGTTTTTATTTAACACCGAGGTGAAGGCGATACAAAAGGAGCAGACAGGCTATATTCTCATTACTCAAAATGGCGAAATTCATGCACGCTGCGTTGTAAATGCAGCCGGTGTGTATGCTGATGTGTTCCACAACATGGTAAGTGAAAACAAAATACATATCACACCAAGGCGCGGAGAGTACGAGCTTTTAGACAGGGCTGCGGGAGGTATCGTTGACAAGACTATTTTCCAGCTTCCGGGCAAATACGGCAAAGGTGTGCTCGTAACTCCGACAGTACACGGAAATATTTTAATCGGACCTACAGCAGATGACCATGAGGACAAGGATGGTACAAATACAACGAGAGCAGGCTTAGAGCATGTTGTGACATCCGGCACACGTTCGGTGCCGTCACTTCCTATGCGTCAGGTCATAACCTCGTTTGCAGGAAACCGTGCACATGAGGACGGACATGAGTTTATCATCGAGGAGCTTTCTGACGCACCGTATTTTATTGACTGCGCAGGTATAGAGTCACCGGGCTTATCAAGTGCGCCGGCTATCGGTGAGAGAGTGGCAGCAATAGTTGATGGGCTTTTTAATCCTTCTAAAAATGCGGACTTCATCGAGACAAGAAAAGGTATTTTAAATCCAAAGAAGCTTTCAGAGGATGAGTATAAAAAGCTGATAAAAGAAAAGCCTGAGTATGGCAATATAATCTGCCGCTGTGAGATGATTACGGAGGGCGAGATAATGGATGCGGTAAACAGACCACTTGGCGCAAAGTCACTTGATGGCGTGAAGAGACGCACCAGAGCCGGAATGGGCAGATGTCAGGCAGGCTTCTGTTCTCCGAGAACTATGGAGATTATCGCCAGAGAGAGAGGCATTTCACAGCTTGACATCACCAAAAGCGGTGGAAAGTCAAAGATAGTTGTTGGAATGAGCAAGAATCGCGGATAGTCTGTCTTACTTCAAAGAGACAGGTGACGATAGATTGATATTGAATTAATATCAGCTTAACATAGGGGGACAATATGGAATTTTACGATATTGTGATAGTAGGAGGAGGCCCGGCAGGTCTTGCGGCAGCAGCTTCCGCTAAGAAAAATAAAATAGATAAAATACTTATACTGGAAAGAGACTGTGAGCTTGGCGGTATCTTAAATCAGTGTATACACAACGGCTTTGGCCTGCACACCTTTAAGGAGGAACTCACAGGTCCTGAATATGCCGGAAGATTTATCAAAGAGGTCAAAGAGCTTGGCATAGAGTACAGGCTCAATACGATGGTCATGGACATCTCGACAGGTGACGAGTTCGAAAACGGGGCAGATGACAGGCATGATGTCAAGATAAAAGATGAGGCAAACGATAAAATAGTTACAGCTATGAACCGCACAGACGGACTTTTCCATATCGCTGCAAAGACCGTAATACTTGCGATGGGCTGCAGGGAGAGAGCAAGAGGTGCTCTTAACATACCCGGCTACAGACCAGCAGGAATTTTCTCGGCGGGTACAGCTCAGAGACTGGTGAATATAGAGGGATACATGCCGGGACGAAAGGTAGTAATACTTGGCTCAGGAGATATCGGTCTTATCATGGCAAGAAGAATGACCTTGGAGGGTGCCAAGGTGCAGGTGGTTGCAGAACTCATGCCGTATTCAGGAGGCTTGAAGCGTAATATTGTGCAGTGCCTTGATGATTTTAATATCCCGCTTAAGCTTAGCCACACAGTGGTTGATATAAAGGGCAGGGAGCGTGTGGAGGGCATCACTCTCGCACAGGTGGACGAGCATAACAAGCCTATTGAGGGAACAGAGGAGTTTTACGAGTGCGACACGCTTTTACTCTCATGCGGACTTATTCCGGAAAATGAGATTTCAAAAACAGCCGGTGTAGAGCTCAATCCGGTAACAAGCGGGCCGGTCGTAAACGAAAGCCTTGAGACAAATGTGCCCGGTGTATTTGCCTGCGGAAATGTGCTTCATGTGCATGACCTCGTGGATTATGTGTCAGAGGAAGCGACAGCAGCAGGCCGCCATGCCGCAGAGTATGTAAAAAATGGCGGTGATAAGAGTTGCGATGGCAAAGAAATATCGATAACCGCTACAGGCGGAGTACGATATACTGTTCCAAGCACTATAAATACTGCACAAATGGATGATACTGTGACGGTAAGATTTCGAGTGGGAGCTGTGTATAAGAATTGCTATATTGCAGTATATCTGGATGATAAACAGCTGCAGCACCGCAAGCGTCCTGTTATGGCGCCGGGTGAGATGGAGCAGGTAGTGCTTAAGAAGAAGGAGCTCATCGAAACGGAAAATCCCCGCACAATTACGATAAAGATTGAGGAGGCATAGTATCATGGAAGAAAAAAATTTGACATGTATAGGCTGCCCTCTGGGCTGTGCCCTTAAGGTGACAATAGATGGAGAAAATGTCACAGTAACCGGAAATACCTGCAAGCGCGGAGCAGACTACGGAGCAAAGGAAGTGACACATCCGACACGAATTGTGACAAGTACAGTCTGTGTGAAAAATGGCACAATACCGATGGTATCCGTAAAGACGGCACAGGATATTCCAAAGGAAAAGATAATGGATGTGATGGAGTGTATCAACCAAATCACGGTAGAGGCACCGGTGCATATAGGTGATGTACTGCTAAGCGATGTTGCAGCAACCGGTGTGGATATAGTCGCAACGAAGAATGTTGTGCAAAAATCATATTGACAAATCACCCAATGCACTTTAATATTGTAGAAAGAAACAGGCAAATATTTAAAGGCATAAGAAAGAGGAGTACATGACGAAAGCTTTCAGAGAGAGCATCCGGTCCGTAAGATGGTGATACATTTTGGGCAGGCTGAAAGGTGCTTAAGACAGAAATCATGGAAGGTAGCTTTTGAGCCGAAGAACCCAGAAAGTTAAATCTATATATAACGAGATTTGACATAAGTTCTTCCGATTCGTCCACGTTACAGGACAAGAGGCATTCGAGCGTATATGTCATATATTTTAGTGTATATGTCGCTCTGATGTAAACGAAGGTGGTACAGCGCTTATTCGCCCTTCCGGTCGTAGACCGGAGGGGCGTTTTTTGTAGACTGAGATGTGCACATATAGCGCAAATTTATTTGCTACTATGCTATTTTCGTCATGGCATGTACTAAAACTGTAAGACCGGCAGATTGCGCATGCAATCTAATCGGTCGCCAGATGAAAAGAAGAACAGCAAAAGCTCACAGCCTGAATTATCAGGCCGCGCATTATGTATGAAATTATGTGATTTATGGAGCTGCCTAGAGACTGTTAAAATTATGTACACAGCCCAGCAACGCACGCACATGGACGTGCGGGCGAGGCGTTAGCGCCATGGACGGCGCTAAAAGCCGGTTGCGTCATGGTCTAAGCAATCCCTAATCATAATTTTTACAGTGTCTTGGCAGCGTAATCATGAACATAATTCCATACATAATGCGCGACCTGACACAACAAAGCCCCCAAAGCTTTTGCGTCATTCATATAAAAGGAGGAAAACATGAGCAAAGAACTAAACAAAACCTACGATCCAAAGGACATCGAGGACCGTCTTTACAAAAAGTGGGAAGATAACGGCTACTTCCATGCTGAGGTAGACCGCAGCAAAAAACCATTCACAATCGTGATGCCACCACCAAACATCACAGGACAGCTGCACATGGGACATGCCCTTGACAACACCATGCAGGATATCCTTATCAGATACAAGAGAATGCAGGGCTACAATGCACTCTGGCAGCCGGGAACAGACCACGCATCCATCGCAACAGAGGTAAAGGTCATCCAGGCACTTAAAGAGCAGGGAATCAACAAGGCAGACCTTACAAGAGAAGAGTTCCTCGAGAAATGCTGGGACTGGAGAAAAGAGTACGGCGGACGTATCGTAAAGCAGCTTCGTAAGCTCGGATCATCAGCAGACTGGCAGCGTGAGAGATTTACCATGGATGAGGGATGCTCACACGCAGTACAGGAGGTATTTACAAAGCTTTATAAGAAGGGCTGGATTTATAAGGGCTCAAGAATCGTAAACTGGTGTCCGGTATGTAAGACATCCATTTCAGATGCAGAGGTAGAGCATGAGGAGCAGGACGGCTTCTTCTGGCACATCAACTATCCTGTAGTTGGCGAGGAAGGCAGATTCGTAGAGATAGCAACAACACGTCCTGAGACACTTTTCGGAGATACAGCCGTAGCTGTAAACCCTGATGATGAGCGTTATCAGGATATCATCGGAAAGACCTTAAAGCTTCCATGCACAGACAGAGAGATTCCTGTAATCGCAGATTCATACGTAGATAAAGAGTTTGGAACAGGCTGTGTAAAGATTACACCTGCACACGACCCTAACGATTTCGAGGTAGGAAAACGCCACAGCTTAGAGGAAATCGTTGTAATCAATGATGATGCCACAATGAATGAAAAGGCCGGAAAATATGCCGGAATGGACAGATACGAGTGTAGAAAGGCACTGGTTGAGGACCTTAAGGAGCAGGGCCTTTTAGTAAAGGTTGTACCACATTCACACAATGTAGGTGTGCATGACCGCTGTCACACAACAGTTGAGCCAATGATCAAGCAGCAGTGGTTCGTCAAGATGGACGAGATGATCAAGCCTGCAGTTGAGGGAGTAAAGAACGGAGAAATCAAGCTTCTTCCTTCAAGAATGGACAAGACATACTTCAACTGGACAGACAATATCCGCGACTGGTGCATCAGCCGTCAGCTCTGGTGGGGACACAGAATACCTGCATGGTACTGTGATGACTGTGGAGAGATGGTAGTTTCAATAGAAAAGCCTGGCAAATGTCCTAAGTGTGGCAAGGAGCACTGGACACAGGATCCTGATACACTTGATACATGGTTCTCATCAGCGCTCTGGCCATTCTCAACACTCGGCTGGCCTGAAAAGACAGAGGATCTTGACTATTTCTATCCAAACGATGTGCTCGTAACAGGCTACGATATCATTTTCTTCTGGGTAATCAGAATGATTTTCTCAGGCTATGAGCAGATGGGCAAGGCACCATTCCACACAGTGCTTTTCCATGGACTCGTAAGAGATTCTCAGGGCCGCAAGATGAGTAAATCACTCGGAAACGGAATTGATCCGCTTGAGGTTATCGACAAGTATGGTGCAGATGCACTTCGTCTGACACTTATCACAGGAAATGCACCGGGAAATGACATGCGTTTCTACTGGGAGAGAGTTGAGGCTTCAAGAAACTTCGCCAACAAGGTATGGAATGCATCAAGATTTATCATGATGAACCTTGAAGGTGTAGAGCTTAGAGAACCAAAGCTTGATGAACTTCATGCAGCAGACAAGTGGATTCTTTCAAGGGTAAATACACTTGCAAAGGATGCAACAGAAAACATGGACAAGTTCGAGCTTGGAATTGCAGTACAAAAGGTATACGACTTCATCTGGGACGAGTTCTGTGACTGGTATATCGAGATTGCAAAGGTTCGTACCTACAAGAAGGATGAAAACCCAGAGTCAGCAAATGCAGCACTCTGGACACTTAAGACAGTACTTGTAAATGCACTGAAGCTCCTTCATCCATATATGCCGTTTATCACAGAGGAAATCTTCTGCACACTTCAGTCAGACGAGGAGACTATCATGCTCTCTAAATGGCCTGAGTACAAGGAAGAGTGGAATTTCCCGGCAGAAGAAGCCGCAATCGAGCACTGCAAGGATCTCGTAAAGGGTATCAGAAATGTCCGTACACAGATGGATGTTCCACCTTCAAGAAAGGCAAAGCTTTTCATCACAAGTGATGATGAGTCAGTCAGAAAGGTATTCGAGGACAACAAGGAGGTATATGTAAATCTTGCATTTACCAGCGAGATTACAGTACAGCAGGGCAAGGCCGGTATTGGAGATGACGCTGTATCAGTAGTGATACCTGATGCGGTTGCATACCTGCCGCTTGAGGACCTTGTTGATTTCGAGAAGGAAAAGGAAAGACTCAATAAAGAAAAGGATAAGCTCACAAAGGAGCTTGCGCGCTCAAGGGGCATGCTCTCAAATGAGAAATTCTTAAACAATGCAAAGCCTGAAAAGGTTCAGGAGGAAAAGGATAAGCTTGCAAAGTATGAGCAGATGATGGCTCAGGTAGAGGAACGTCTGGCTCAGTTTAAATAATTAAATACAGATTATATTTTGTGAACACTGTTTTCCTGGGGCAAGGATGCAAAGGAGGCCGTCCACAATGCGGTGGTTCTTGAATAGAATAGAACAAAGAAAGAATATGGAGATAAAATAGAAAGGAATAAACAATGAATGTAAATCCTATAACAAGATTGGATTATCCGGATCCGGACGTGATCCGCGTAGAAGACACCTATTATATGGTATCCACAACCATGCACTTTATGCCGGGCTGTGAGATTCTGCAGTCTTTTGATCTGGTGCACTGGGAGCATGTGACTTATGTCTATGAGACGTTGGATCATACGGATGCGCAGCAACTGAAAAGCGGTCAGAATATTTACGGACAGGGCATGTGGGCAGCTTCCCTGCGCTATCATGAAGGCCGATTTTATATCTGCTTTGTGGCAAATGATACCCGTAAGACTTATTTGTATACTTCGGAAAAAATAGATGGTCCATGGAAAAAGCAGCTGATAGAAGGCTTTTATCATGACGGCTCTTTATTATTTGATGAGGATGGCAGAAACTATATTGTATATGGAAATGATGAAATCTGGATTACAGAATTGAATGAAGATTTGACTGCACCAAAGAAGGACGGATTACATCGTCTTTTAGTCAGTGATCATAAGAACCCGGAGCTAGGCTATGAGGGTTCTCATATTCAAAAAATAAACGGCTATTATTATATTTTTCTGATTCATTCCCTGAGAGACCGCTGGATGCGGACGGAAGCATGCTTTTACAGTGATTCTCTGGAAGGAGAATTCACGGGTGGAGATGTACTTTGTGATGATCGTGGATATTGTGGACAGGGCGTGGCACAGGGAGGAATAGTGGATACGCCGGATGGAAAGTGGTATGCAATGCTGTTTCAGGATTCCGGAGCAGTTGGACGGATTCCTATTCTG
>ENA-ORPD01001300-ORPD01001300.1-human-gut-metagenome-genome-assembly--contig:-NODE-1300-length-18886-cov-6.280814_pt1 | contig 18886 bp, 7 predicted proteins | sample MGYA00242143_ERZ509076 | MGnify/ENA primary metagenome ERZ509076 (study PRJEB26280, sample SAMEA2338706) | human gut metagenome | biome: human gut; feature: human-associated habitat; material: faeces... | reverse complement strand
GAAGAGAACCGCAGGACAGCCCGCCAGGTTCAGACACTCGGTCTGGCGGCGGACATGGCGCAGATTTCATCCAGGCTGGATGTAAAGAAGGCCTTGGAGGATGTACATCGTAAGATGAAACAGAAAAAGGTCAATAGGTATCAGGTATTATTTAGAGGGATGCAACGGGCGGCCGCCATTTTATTCATCCCTTTGATGGTATCGTGGTCTATCCTTTATTGGGACAAGGATAAAGAAGAGATACATATGATGGAAGTCAGGACAAATCTGGGAATGACTACTTCTGTCGAATTGCCGGATGGAACGGAAGTCGTTCTGAACTCGTCGTCGTCGTTGCGCTATCCTTCCCGATTTGCCGATGATAAAAGGGAAGTGAAGTTGGTGGGTGAAGCATTCTTTTCTGTCGCAAAAGATGAAAAGATGTTCATTGTCGGCACGCTGAACAATTCCAAGATAGTAGTACATGGAACGGAGTTCAACGTAGAGGCTTACAAAGGGAGCAGGACGGTACAGACCACTTTGGTTTCGGGTAAAGTCAGTTTCTCCTATGTGAATAACGGCAGGAGAAATAATGTAATGATGATACCGGGGCAAAAGGTTATTTATGATATAGTGCGGGAAAAGGTCGTTGTGAAAGAAGTCAATGTAGACGTGGAAACATGTTGGAAGGACGGACGTTTGATTTTCAGGAACACTCCGTTTGAAGATATATTGAAGAGTTTGAGCAAAAGATATAATGTGGAATTCATTCTGAAAAAGGCTTCATTGAAGCAGAATTCCTTTACGGCTACATTTACCAAACAACGTTTGGAGCGAATATTGGAGCACTTCCGAATATCCTCGAATATTCATTTCAAGTTTGTTGAAGATGGTGATGTGGATGCCGAGAGACAGGTAATAGAAGTTTATTAACCCTTTAAAAAGTAGTATGATGAAACACAAGTCCGTTTAGAAAAACATGCAGGAAAATGTTGGCGCATTTTCCTGCATGAAACACAGTAACTTTTAAATATCTGTTTGGCGACAGATAAAGTAACTTTATTTTTTCACTAGAAATCAATACAAAATTATGAAAAAACACTATTGTATCCAATCATTTAGGGAAAAAAGTGTCCTGATGAGATGCATGAAAAAAATTCCTCTTGCTATGAGATGCACATTATTTATGTTGTTTTGTTTGGTTGGTATGACTTTTGCCAATGAAGGTTATGCTCAAAAGACAATGGTAAACATTGCTCTTGAGAACAAGACTGTTGATGAAGTACTGACGGAGCTGGAACAAGGTACCGAATTTGTTTTCTTCTACAACAACAAGCAGATTGACGTTAAGCGCCGTGTATCGGTCCGGGCAAATAACAAAACCATATTCAAGGTTCTGAACGATGTATTCAAAGGAACCAATATAGGCTATAAGGTATTGGACCGTAATATAATCCTTTATGATAAAGCTGTAGGAGCTGATGGGGTACAGATGGCTTTGCAGGCTGCGACGGTGAAAGGTTCTGTGGTCGATGCAACCGGTGAACCGGTGATTGGTGCCAGTATCTTGGTGCAGGGAACTACCAACGGTGTCATAACAGACATTGACGGTAATTTCATTCTGACCAATGTGGGCTCTGATGCTACTCTTATAATAAGCTATGTAGGTTATAAGACACAAAACATAAAGGTTGCAGGCCGAAATTCGTTCAAGATAGTTTTGGTAGAAGATGCTGAGATATTGGATGAAGTGGTTGTTGTAGGATATGGTGTACAGAAGAAAGAATCACTGACCGGTGCCATTGCAGCCATTGGTGCTGATGAAATAGCTACGACCAAGACCGAGAATCTGATTAGCAATATTCAAGGTAAGATGCCGGGACTATTGATTCGCCAGAAAACCGGAGAGCCGGGAACTTTCGACAATATGGTGAGCATTCGCGGTTATGGTGACCCGTTGGTGGTAATTGATGGTATCACGCGTGAAGGTACTGAAGAACTTGCACAGCTGAATTCTGAGGATATAGAAAGTATCTCTATTTTGAAAGATGCTTCTGCCGCTATTTATGGTATGAATGCGGCTAATGGCGTAATCATTGTTACTACCAAAAAAGGTGTGGCCGAAAAGACCAGAGTATCTTACTCGGCATTGTTCGGTATGAAGAATGCCACGGGTATGGAAGAAACGGTAGATGCTTATACTTATCGCATGTTGGCCAATGAAAGGGCACGTAATGACCAGGCTGCCCCTGAATACACTGACGATATTCTGGAACTGTATAGAACCGGGGCTAAGGGTTATACAGACAATAACTGGATTGACATGTTTATGAATAAACTGGCGTTCCAGCAATCGCATACTGTTTCTGTGAGAGGTGGAACGGATAAGGTGAAATATTATGTGAGCTTCGGCTATAATGGCGATAATGGTTTGCTGAAGAGTGGTATCCAATACTATCATAGATATAATCTGAGAAGTAACCTGACTGCAGAGCTTACGAAAGGGCTGAAACTGAATGTGAATCTGTCCGGGCGTTGGGATGAAACCCAAAGGCCGAGAGAGGATTTTATGTGGACTTTTAAGACTTTGATGGTTAATGACCGTGGTATCGGTACTCATACGATTAATAATCCCAATCATTTGTCTGCAATCGGTCCTGAAAACAAGAATCCTTTTGCGTTGGTTGATCCGGATATAGACGGTTATCGCAAGAACAGAGGCCTGACGTATTCTGCCGATGTGGAATTGAATTGGCAAGTTCCTTTTGTAAAAGGGTTGGCATTGAGTCTTTTGGGGTCATTTGACGGTAACAATCGTAACAACTCTTCTTTAAATCGTTCTTATCCGTTGTATGATTATTATACAGATGCGCCTGCCGGTACGGGAGGTAGTACTGATGCTTATTCCAATACGATGAGAATATATCAGAAGATTTATGGCAGGTTGCAGGCTAATTATATGCGTTCTTTCAATCAGCACAATTTGAATGTGACAGCTGTGGCAGAGTTGAACAGTACACGACGCGATGAATTATCCGGTTCCCGGCAATATTCAGAGTTGTTTACTAATGATATTTTGAATCAGGCAAGTCCGGGTACAGCTACCAATTCAGGGTATCGTAGTTTTGGCCGTTTGGCAGCCTATCTGATGCGTGCGAACTATGATTATGCCGGTAAATACTTGTTGGAAGTAGTAGGGCGTTATGATGGTTCTTATCGTTATGCTCCTTCTAAGCGTTGGACGTTCTTCCCGTCGGTAAGTGCCGGATGGCGACTTTCGGAAGAAAGTTTCATCAAGGACAATTTGCCGTTTATTACTAATTTGAAAATCAGGGGTTCTTTTGGACAAAGTGGATATGATGCCGGTGATCCTTTCCAATATGTATCTGCTTATAATTCGGCTTCTAATGGTTATGTTTTTGATGGTGCCAGCCAGATTATGGGTATGGTAGCTCCTGGTGTAGTGACTGACCGGCTTTCTTGGGTTACATCTTCTATTTCCAATGTAGGTCTGGATTTTGACTTATGGAACGGTAAGTTGAGTGGTACTATCGAGTGGTTCAATCGTAAGAATGAAGGCATTTTGGCCGACCGTGCACAATCTGCTCCTGATACATTTGGTGCAAGTTTCCCGAAGGAAAATCTGAATTCTAACCGGAACCGGGGTTTTGAGATTGAATTGGGACACAGAGGACAAATCGGTAAGGACTTCTCATATTCAGTAAGTGCTAATTTTACGTATGCCCGTGAAAGAAGTCTGCATGTGGAACATGCAGAATATACCAGTTCTATGGATAGATGGCTGAATGGAAAGGAAAACCGTAACAGTAATGTGATGTGGTTGTATAAATACGATGGCCAATATACTTCTTTGGAACAGTATGAAACGGCTCCTTTGATTGGTGGGAACTTGGGTAACTCTAAGATGCTTCCGGGTAGTTACAGATTGCTTGACCTGAATGGTGATGGTAGAATTAACAGCAGTGACCGTGTTCCGGAGTTTTGGGCAACCGGTGCAAATCCTCCTATCCAGTATGGGTTGACTTTGGCGGCTTCTTATAAGAATTTTGATCTCAATATGCTGTTTCAAGGAGCTTCCGGTTATTCCATCGGATATGCCAATGATGATGTTTGGGGATATGGTGGCAAGACAAATAAATCTTATTTAATTGCGAAATATGTAGATCGTTGGCATCCTGCAAATATAACAGATGATCCGTATAATCCTGCCACACAATGGGTAGCCGGCTATTATCCGGCATTACGCCACAATTTCTCTAATACTTCGGATAATGGTAGTAGATGGAATTATGGTATTTCCGTTTGGCTTCCGCAAGCTACTTATCTCCGTTTGAAGAGTATGGAGATCGGTTACAATCTGCCAAAATCATTTATGAAAAGAATCGGGTTGAACAGTGCCCGTATCTTTGTCAATGGTTCAAATCTGCTTACGTTCTGTAACAAGGCTTTGAAGGATGCTGACCCCGAACGTGAGGAAAGGGATTGGGGAGCCAACCTGGCATATCCGTTGATGAGAACTTATAACTTTGGGTTAAACATAAACTTTTAATTCTGAAATACCATGAAAAAAAATATTTTATCGATATTCTCGTTATGTGCATTGATGGGATTGTCCGGTTGTAATGCCTTCTTGGAACTTGAACCGCTGGATAAAGTGTCTCCCGATCAGTTATTGGAGACAGAAGGTGGTGTAAAGGCACTATTGGCAAACATATATACCATGATTCCTATGGAAGATTTTAATTATCGTCCGAATGCTGGTTTTAATCAACGCGGTTATGATGGTGTGAATGAAACTACTAATTTAGCATTTCTTACCGACGAAGCTACCCGTAGTGACGGAGGAGTGGATATAGGTTATGAAGGATTCAATTATTGGCCCTATGGAGATATTCGTCAAGTGAATATTTTTATGCAAAATGTAGAAAAAGCCAAAGAAGCAGGAACAATTTCTGTTGCAGATGCGGATCGTATGACTGGTGAAGCCCATTTTGCACGTGCTTATATGTATTATGGGCTTGTAAAAAGATATGGAGGCGTTCCTCTGATTGACAAAGTGCAGGACGATGATTATGCCGATGGTGGACCGGGCGCTGTGGCAGTTCCCCGCAGTACAGAGTTGGATACTTGGAAATTTGTATTGAATGAGTGCACCCTTGCTGCTGCTACTTTGCCCGATGCGACTTCTGGTTCGGATTTGTATCGCGTAACCAAGTGGGCAGCTTATGCGTTGAAGTCAAGAGTTGCACTTCATGCAGCTTCTGTAGCCAAGTATTGGAATCTGGCACCTTTGGCTGGTGAAGCTGTCACTCAGAAACTGGTGGGTGGAATGACTTCTGCCGATGCCGATGCATTCTATAAAGAATGTATTGAAGCATCTAAGTCCCTTATAGAGAATTCCGGTAAATCTCTTTATAAGCCTGCTCCGGCTACTGTTAAGGAGGCTGCATCAAACTTCCAGGCCTTGTTCCTGAATGACCAGAATGAAGAGGTCATTTTCAGTAAAGCGTATCTTAATGGAACAACCAATACTAATCAGGGACATAGCTATGCTCAGTTTAATATCCTTCCTCAAGTCAATCCGGGCGCTCTGAAATATGGACGTTTCAATCCGATGTTGGAAATCGTTGATTTGTTTGAAGATTATACGGATGACGGCACGGGAAAAAGTGCAAAGATTGTAACTCGTACGGATGGGAATGAAGATGCTTATATCCCTAATTTCCATAATATGAATAATGCTTCTGTAGTGAACACCTTGATGTCGGTACCTTTTGTTAAATATAACGATTTGTATGAACCGTTTGCCAACAAGGATGCACGTCTGTTGGCAAGTGTGGTTGTGCCGGGTTCATCTTATGCCGGCACTGAGATTATTATCCAGGGCGGATTTATTAAGGACAATAATAGCTATGTGGCTTATTCAAACGAGTCTACTCAGAAAAATGGAACAACATATTATGCTTTAGGAGCCGAAGGTGAAACCATGTTCTCTGGATTTAATAATGTGAACAGTGGTGAGGATGCTAATTGGACTGCTACAGGTTTTGGAGTTCGTAAGTATATGCCCGAGGGCGAGAGCATGTCTCCCGACCGTCTTTCGTCCACTACCTCTTATATTGATATGCGTTTGGCAGAAGTCTACCTGAATTATGCTGAGGCTGTTGTGGAAAATGGTAGTGGATTTGGCGATAAGGAATTGGCTGAGAACTATTTGAATGCTTTGCGACGTAGAGCCGGACATACCGACCGGATATCTTTGACATTAGAGAGTGTTTTGAAGGAACGTCGTGTGGAGATGGCGTTTGAAGGAAAGCGTTTTTGGGATATGAATCGTCGTAGGGAATTCCATACTGAGTTCAGCAATAATAGAATTCGTAAAGCTTTGGTGCCGATGCTTGACTTGCGTGGTGCAGAGCCTAAATATGTCTTTGCAAGGGTGAACTACTTTGGTGACGAAACAAGAGGAGGGCGTACTTTCCAGAACATCAACTACTATAGGGGCATACCTAATATTGCCACGAATGGTTTAGTTCAGAATCCAGGTCATTAATTTGAATAATATTAAGTAGAAAGTTATGAAAAAGATATTGTTATTTGTGTCATGCTTCTTATTTGCATTGACATCTTGTGAAATTGATAATTATGAGGGACCGGATGCTTCCATACATGGTTCTATCCTTGACGAACAGACAGGTGAACTTGTAGGTTCCGATATGGAAAACGGTAATGCAATTAAAGTGAGGGAGCATGGATTTACTAATGCTACGGATCAAACCTGGTATATCACAAATACCGGAGAATATCGTAACAATATGGTTTTTGCTGCCACTTATGATGTTCGTTTTGAAAATGGGAATTTTTATCCATTTGAAGTGAAGGATTTTGTTGTTAAGTCAGGGGATAATGTGTATGATTTCAAGGTTATTCCTTATATTCGCGTCAAAAGTCCAAAAGTAGAAAAGAATGGCAATGTAATTACTGCTACATTCTCGTTGGAAGCTGGTAAACAAGAAGTGAAATTGAAAGAGATTCAGTTGTTTGCTTTTTCAGATATGTGGGTAGGTAACAATGTGAAATTGACGTTGAATGGAGGGACTGATAAGCAAGTGTTTAGTCCGAGTACTGCTATAAATAGCGCTGATATTTATACATTGTCCATCGATCTGGGACAAAATGCTGATGTCTTGAAATACAGCAAGAATTATTATTTCCGTATTGGCGCTCTGGCTGATGTTTCGGGTGTGGGCACTGTACGGCATAATTATGCGCCGGTAGTAGTTATAAAATTGTAATTTATAGCAGAGGGAGACGTTCTGCTTGACGGCAGAACGTCTTTTTTTATCCATACATTAAAAATAAGACCATGAAGAAATTGAACACGATTATTTTAATTTTGCTGGGGATGATATGTACTCAGTTGTATGCTGTACAATTGAATTCGATTTATCCTCTAAAACCCAATGACTCCGAAGCTTTTTATTTCACTCCCGAGAACTATCCTATAAAGGCGGATGGAAAGATGGATGTATCGGATGCTTTGCAGGCAGCGATTAATCAAGTGAAGAAAGAAAAGAATTTCGGAATCCTTTTTATCCCTGAAGGTAAATATAAAATCAGCAAGACCATTTATATTCCTACGGCTATTCGTTTGATTGGCTATGGAAAGAATCGCCCGGAATTTATTCTGGCTAAGAATTCTCCGGGTTTTCAGGAGGAAGTAGCTGATGATAAAGGAAAAGCTAAATACATGTTCTGGTTTACGGGAGCCGTTGTCAAGGAAGGTGAGAAACCCCGTGATGCCGGTGCCAGTACGTTCTACAGTGCCATGTCGAATATCAACTTGCGCATAGAAGATGGTAATCCGCATGCAGTGGCGCTACGCACACACTTTGCCCAACACAGTTTTATCAGTTATGTGGCCGTATACATAGGTAAAGGCAAGGCTGGTCTGTTCGATGTGGGCAATGAGTTGGAAAACGTTGCTTTTTACGGGGGAGATTATGGCATTTATACGACAAAAGCTTCTCCCGGATGGCCGGTAATGATGGTCGACTCTTATTTTGAGGGACAACGTGTAGCTGCTCTTCGTTGTCAGGAGTCCGGTTTGGCAATGGTGAATCTGTATGCCAAGAATGTTCCGGCTGTATTTGATATTGACCCTAATTATTGCGACAAGTTATTTTTGGAAAACAGCTATTTTGAAAATGTAAGTGGTCCGGCAGTGGTGATTACCAACGAGAACAACAGCAACAATCAGATAACCTTTCGCAATGTATATTGTAAGAATGTACCGACCTTGGCGAAATATACCCGTAGCAATACGGCCACCCATGTTTCTCATAAAATCTATAAGGTAAAGTCATACGACCACGGCTTGCAGATGGATGACATGGTGGATATGCCGGAATATGAAACGTTGGTTGATATTGAACCGATACAGAAGATGCCGGTTGCCCAACTGATGGACATCCCTGCACTGCCTGCAATGGCAACATGGGTAAATCTGCGCGAATTCGGTGCAAAGGGAGATGGGGAAACGGATGATACGAAGGCCATCCAGGAGGCTATTGACAAGTACGATAATATCTATGTGCCCCAGGGCTGGTATCGCATTACCGAAACTTTGAAGATGAAGCCCGATACCAAGTTGATAGGCCTGCATCCTTTTGGCACTCAGTTCCGGCTGGACGAAAGTACTGCTGCATTCAGTGGTTTTGGCGGTCCGAAAGCGATGGTGGAATCTTCGGAAGGCGGTGCAAATATGCTGATGGGCATTGGTATCAATACCGGCGGTTATAACTATCGTGCTGTAGGTGTGAAGTGGATGGCAAATGCAGATTCTTATATGAATGACGTGAAGTTTGTAGGCGGGCATGGCGGTTTATGGAAACCTAAACCGGGTGTTGAGGAACCACGTGGCCGGTGGAACAGACCGGCTCGTATCAGTTCTCCCGATAATCCGGTAGCGGCTTCGGGCATGGATCTTGCTTGGGACAACCAGTATTGGAGTCTGTGGGTGACCAACAACGGTGGTGGCACCTTTAAAGATATCTGGACAGCAAGCACATATGCCACCAATGGTTTCTATGCCAACAATACTTCTACTCCGGGGCGTATCTATGCCATGTCCATCGAGCATCATGTAAGAAATGAAGTACGTTTCAGCAAGGTGTCCAACTGGAAGGTGTATTGCATGCAAACCGAGGAAGAGAGCCGCGAAAGTACCGATTGCCAACCGATAGAGATGGACGACTGCAAAGATGTGACCTTTGCAAACTTGTATATGTTCCGCGTTATCCGTGTCAATGAACCGTATCACAGTTCTGTACGTATCCGCAATTGCGAGAACATCGCATTTCTGAACCTGCATAACTATTCTCAGATTAAATATACGAATAACATTGCAGTGTTCGATGTCAACAAAGACATTGACATCCGCCCGTGGGAACTTTCTCGCTTGATTGTAACCGGAAAAGAACCTCATCAGCAATCGTTAGGCAATGAAATAGGTAAGGTGAACCAATTGGCTTCCGATTTGGAATTTGCCGAAGGCATTGCGCGCGACAGTAAAGGTAACATTTACTTCTGCGACCATCGGATGCGTCGTATCTTTAAGTGGTCGGTAGAGACAAACAGCTTGTCGCTGCTGGCAGATTTCCCGTGGAAACCCTCCAACCTGGCTTTTGATTCAGAAGATAATCTATTGGTATTGTTCAGATATGATGCGCAGCCGGGATATCTGATTAATGGTAAGCCGGAGGAAATGCCGGTAATGCCTGATACAAAAGGTACTTCTTTCAGCGGATATGGTAATTCCGCATATACAATGAGAGTCTACTCCATTGACCCGGAAAATCCGGAAGAGACCATCAAACTGTTGCCGCGTGTTCCGATGGGTCAAGTGAAGAACGTGTATAAGGCTCTTTATCCTTCTAACCGTTGGAGAGACTTCCACGATTTCAATGCGGTGTCGGTCTATGTTCCTGAAATGTGCTTCCTGGCACCGGATGGAAAAACTATCATTCCTCATTATTTCGACTTGTCACGTAGTTCTTCCCTGCTGGAAGCCTATCCGGGAAAGCCTTTCTATACATCTGATGAATATGACCGCAGAATGGTGAAGATGGATGTGGCCAATGACGGCACGCTCTCCAACTTGAGCTATTTTGTGGAGCAGGGCGAATTTGGTTCTGCTGTAGATAAGGAAGGGAACTTGTATGTGGCTGACGGAGAAATATATGTATTTGATAAGGATGGCAAGAAGAAAGGGATGATTCGTGTTCCCGAACGTCCGTCCACATTACAGTTTGGCGGTAAGGATGGCAATACATTGTTTGTCACAGGCCGTTCCAAGTTCTTTGGTGTACGTATTAAATAAGGAAAATCCATATTAAAACAATCTGTGTAATGAGAAATTATCAAATAATGAGATACCTGCTGATAGTCTGTTGGATTATCGGTAATATGCCGTCCGGGTGGGCGGCAGAGGGTGGTTCCACCTATACGCAAAGACCGGACGATCCGGAAGCATTCTACTTTACCCCGGAGAATTACGGCTTCAAGGCTGATGGAAAGTCCGACGTGACCGATGCACTTCAAGAGGCAATCAATCAGGTGAAGCGCGAAAAGAACTTTGGGATACTGTTTCTGCCGGAAGGAAATTATCGTATTAGCAAGACGATTCAAATTCCCTCATCCATTCGGCTGATTGGTTATGGGAAGAAACGGCCGGTGATTTATTTGGGAGCCGATACACCCGGTTTCCAGACTACTCAAAATTATATGATATGGTTTACGGGAGGGCTGGCACAAGAGGGCAGGAAGCCTTCGGATGCCGGTGCAGGTACTTTCTATAGTGCGGTGTCCAATGTGGATTTCCGTATAGACAAAGGTAATCCTCAAGCCGTCGCCATTCGTGCGCATTTTGCCCAGCATGGATTTATCAATCATTGCGACATTCGGATTGGTTCGGGGAAAGCCGGCATGTATGATGTTGGCAATGAACTGGAAGACGTCAGGTTTTATGGCGGTGAATATGGGATAATTTCCTCCAGGACTTCTCCGGGATGGCCTATGATGATGGTCGATACTTACTTTGAGGGGCAGAGAAAGGCGGCTGTCTATTCAAAAGAGGTGGGGTTTGCCATCGTCAATATGCATGTGAAGAATACGCCCGTTGCCTTTGAAATGGCAGAGAATCTGGCAGACCGTCTTCATGTGGAGAATTCGTTGTGGGAGAATATTTCGGAAGCCGGTGTCAGGGTGAGCGTAGAGGGAAATACTTTTTCGCAATTGAATCTGGTGAATGTGGATTGCAGGAATGTTCCCGTACTGGTGGGCTATGCTCAAAGTGGAAAGAAAGTTGCCGGAAAAGCAAAAATGTACAGAGTCAAGGAGTTTACTTACGGTCTGGTGTATCAGGATTTGAATGATGCTTCTTCTTTCAGGGAAATATGTGAAATAGAGCCGGTGGCAAAACTGCCGGTTACACTTGGCAAGGACCTTCCGGTTCTTCCGGCAATGGAGACATGGGTCAATATCCGAGACTTAGGGGCAAAAGGTGATGGCGAGACTGATGATACGGAAGTTTTTGAGAAAGCTGTCTCTTTGCATAAAAACATCTATGTGCCCCAGGGTTGGTATCGCCTGACGAGAACGTTGAAGCTGTCTCCCGGTACTAAGCTGATTGGGCTGCATCCTTTTGGGACTCAATTTCTGTTGAAGGAAAGCGAGCCTGCATTCAGTGGTTTCGGCGTGCCTGTGCCTTTGGTTGAATCTTCCGAAGGTGGCGACGACATGCTGAATGGCATAGGTATTAATACCGGTGCGTATAATTACCGTGCTGTCGGCTGTAAATGGATGGCGGGTGAGCGCTCGTACTTGAATGATGTGAAGTTTGTAGGCGGGCACGGTACCTTGCGCAAACCTGCTCCGAATGCTTCCGGACAGTCGTCTTACCGCAGGGACGAGCGTCGGATTAGTTCCCCGTCTTCTCCGGTCATGGAAACCGGTAAGGATATGGCTTGGGACAACCAGTATTGGAGTTTGTGGATTACAAACAATGGCGGCGGGACAATTAAGGATGTTTGGACAGCCAGTACGTATGCTGCCAGTGGGCTTTATATTAGCGAAACGAAGACTCCGGGACGTATTTATGCCATGTCTTTGGAGCATCATGTCCGTACTGAAGCCCGTTTCCATAATGTGGCCAACTGGAAAATTTATGCTTTCCAGTTTGAGGAAGAAGGTCGTGAAGGGCCTGATTGTTATATGGCAGAAATGTCCAATTGTCAAAATATCGAAATGGTAAATGTGTGGATGTATCGCGTTATCCGTGCCTTTATGCCGAAGAGGATAGGTTTCCGCATATGGGATTGCAAGAATATCACTTTCCGTAATATGCACAATTATACGCAGATATTACCAGTCATAGAGTTTCCTATATATGATATGAATAAGAAGTTGCCCGTTTATTCGTGGGACTTTGCCCGTCTCACTGTTTCGGGTAGCGAGAAGAGCCTTCGCCCTTCCTGCACGGTCATGGACAAGCCAGTGAAGCTGGCTACCGGTTTTGAACTAGCCTCCGGAGCTACTACCGACAGTAAAGGAAATATCTACTTCTGTGAAAACCGTCTGAAGAAAATCTATAAATGGTCGGCAGACACGGAGCAGATTACTTTGATAGCCGATTATCCCTGGAAGCCTTTTACATTGGCTACTGATACGCAAGACAATCTACTGGTTATTTTCCGCTATGACCCTCAGCCGGGTTATCTGGTGAACGGCAAGCAGGAAACGGTAGTGCGCTTGCCGGATGATAATCCGATGTACAGTGGTTGGGGTAACAGTGGCTGGAGTGCTTGGGGGTATTCTTTTAATCCGGATAACGTGGATGCTACGATGAAGCCTATGCCACGTGTCGTTACAGCCAGTATGAAGAATATACAGAAAGTCATTCACCCTTCCAGTCGTTGGAGAGGTGACTTTGACAAGGTGGTTGCCAGTATGCCTGAGTATAGTTTTGTCGCTCCGGATGGCGTGACAATTATTCCGGATACCTATGATTTGGGGCGTTCTTGTGCTTTGACTGTTACAGTGCCCGGTCAGTCAGAACCGGTTTATATTGTAAATGAGATGAATAAAACGACAGTACAACTTTCTGTTGGTGTGGATGGCCGTTTGACAGAACAAGGAATAATATGTCCTTATGGCCAATACAGTAATGTGACTGATGCTGACGGGAATGTTTATGTTGCTGATGGTGAAATATTTGTCTATGACAAATCTGGTAAAGAGCAGAGACGTATTCAGATAGAAGAACGCCCGATTTCCTTGGCAATTGGTGGAAGGCAGAAGGATATGCTTTTTGTTACCACCTCAAGTTCTTTCTATGGAATTAAGATACGTTAGGTATTGTATAGGTAAAAAAGAATTAGCCCCTGCGGTCGTTTTATATCGCAGGGGCTAATTTATTATAAGAAGGTCTCTTTTCCTTATAGGCTGATTGTTTGGAATATTATTTTTCCAGCAGCTCTTTCAGAAAAGAATCCAGTTCCTCATCCAATCCTTTCAGTAGCTCTTCATTGACCAATAGAGTATCATCATCCATCAGCAACAGTTCTGCTATTGTTTCTCTATCATCATCCACCAGTACAAAAGAGAATGGTTTCAGAATAGTCAGCTTGTCGAACTTTCCTTCATTTTTCATGTTGCAGAGCAGTGAGGACAAGATACGCTCTACATTTTCGTAGAAATCATCCCCCTCGTATGTCATCCATTCTTCAATGGAAGTATTGGCAAGCTCTTCATCTTCATCATCAAAGATAGACAGTTCGCCCGAATTCTGATTCGGTTGCAGATGAATGTCTGTAACGATAGTCTGTTCGCAACCGCAGGTGTATTTGCCGATTGCTTTTTTAAGAGTGTCCTCCAAGAGTGCTAATGACGATTGACTGAGCTTCATAATAACTTTCTTTTCTTAATGGTTGTTCAAAGGTATAAAAAAAACGGTTATCTCTGCATCATTTGACTAAAAATCATCATCAAATCTGTTCATTTGCATGTTCAGGCGTGCCATTCCCTCTTTTCGTTTCTCCAATTCGTCTACATACATGCTGATAAAGATATAATAGGAGATGGTTCCATCATGTATTTCGCCTGTCTCTTTTTTGTCTGTCTTGCTTTTCTCACGGGCAAGGGTTTGCGCTTTTAATGCCCATTCCAAGGCAGTATCTATGCTGTCTTGCATTTCGTAGCCCAAAGCGGTGTTATAGGCTGCATACATTTTCTGTTTTCCTTTTTTTGTTTCGTAGGTCTGCTTCCAGAGCTCTACTGCTTTACTCCAATTTTCTTCTTTGGCATATACGGCTGCGTCACGCATATTTACAGAACCACCACTGAAGAGATAGCGGTTACTGGTTTTCCAATAGGGGAGTAGATGTCTTACCGGAACCGTTCCTGCAAATTCAGATGCTTGCTTCACCATGTCTTCTTCGCTGATGAGGCGGGAACGTACTGACGCTTCACCATTTCCTGCCTCTTCCCAGAAAATACTGTCATTGCTGTTGACGGTCACCATAGGACCTTTGCGGTTAGGTAAATATATTCTGACGGTAGTATATACCTTTACATCCACTGTGCCGAGGAACACACCCCAGTCGGGCATATAACTTATCTTGCGATTGGAACGCATTTGTATGTTTTCCAGGGCTATCAGGAAATCTACGTCCAAATTCTGTGTAAGTTCCAGTACTTCATCTCTCGATAATGTGCTTTCGCGGGGATTGATGTCTTTACTCCGGAGGGCAGAGTCGCATATCACAACCTCTTCAAAGTAGTTTTCGTTGGCAAGGGCCTCTGCAAGGGATTCGGTTGTTATTGCGGCGTCTCCATTGTAGTAGTTGGTGAGGCGTGCCACCTCATTCTCGCTTTTTTTCTGTTCTTCCTCAGTGATGATGAGTTTGTTGTCCGGTACGTTTGGCATGTTGTTGACAACAGCCACACGTTTCAGTGTTGCCGGGAAACTGACTTCTGCCGGAAGCATATAATCAATGGACAGTTGTTCTACACTCTGGCAGCTGCCTAACAGCAGAGACCCCATCAATAACAGACAATAGTGATATTTGGTCATAGTCTTTGGTTTTGTTCTTTGGAGCAAAAGTACTCTTTTAGCTGAATATTCAAAAGCTGGAACGAATAAAAAATGTGATAATGTGGTAGGAGAAAAAGTGATAGGGTGATAAAAGATACCTGACGGTATCATCTTATCACCCTATCGCCTTATCATTTTATAGCTTTGCTTTATGCATTCCGTCCGTGGCAGTTTTTGTATTTCTTACCGCTTCCGCAAGGACAAGGATCATTGCGTCCTACGGTCTTCTCGGCACGGATAGGTTCGCGTCTTGGTTGTTCACGTGTATCTTGTGCCGCAGCGGCCTGCTGGTTCGGGTCATTCAAATCAACCTTCTGTTCGCGATACTTGCTCATATCCTGGCGTTGTTCCGGAGCAGCCTGGCGCACCTCTACTTGGCGGGGAGCCTGGGGAGCCTCAGGGGCTTCAGCCGGAGCCTCTTGTACCGGGATTTGTCCACGCATTAAGATAGAGATAGTCTGATTATTAATCTTATTCACCATGGCATCAAACAAGTTCACAGATTCCAGCTTGTAAATCAGCAGCGGGTCTTTCTGCTCGTAACTTGCATTCTGCACGGAGTGTTTCAGCTCGTCCAGCTCGCGCAGGTTTTCTTTCCATGCTTCGTCGATGACGTGCAGCAAGATGGATTTCTCGAATGACTTCACCACCTCCTTACATTCTGTCTCATAAGCTCTCTTCAGGTTGCAGGAGATGTTATACATACGTTTTCCGTCTGTGATGGGGATAAGTATGTTTTCGTACATGTGTCCCTGCGTTTCGTATACTTGTTTGATGACCGGATAGGCTATCTGTGCCATACGTTCTGTCTTGCGTTTGAAGAGTTCCATGGCAGCGTCAAAAGTTCTGTCTGCCAGTTTTTCTTTCTTCTCATTACGGAATTCCTCTTCGGTGAAAGGTACTTCCATGGCAAGTGTCTGGAGCACATCCATCTTGCAGTTTTCGTAGTCGGGCGCTTCAATGGCATTGGCACAACGGTCCCAAATCATGTTCACGATATCCATGCCGATACGTTCGCCCATCAAAGCGTGGCGGCGTTTGGTGTAGACTACTGTACGTTGCTTGTTCATCACGTCGTCATATTCCAACAGACGCTTACGGATGCCGAAGTTGTTTTCCTCAACTTTCTTTTGTGCACGTTCAATGGACTTGGAAATCATGCCGTGTTCAATCATTTCACCTTCTTTGAAACCCAGTTTGTCCATTACACTGGCAATGCGGTCACTGGAGAACAAACGCATCAGGTCATCTTCCAAAGATACGAAGAATACAGAAGAACCCGGGTCGCCTTGACGTCCTGCACGACCACGTAACTGACGGTCCACACGGCGTGATTCGTGGCGTTCTGTACCGATGATGGCAAGACCGCCTGCAGCTTTCACTTCCGGACTCAGCTTGATGTCGGTACCACGGCCGGCCATGTTCGTGGCGATGGTCACCTGGCCCGAACGTCCGGCCTCGGCCACGATCTGGGCCTCCAGCTGGTGCTGCTTGGCGTTCAGTACGTTATGCTTGATGCCGCGCAGCTTGAGCATGCGGCTCAACAGCTCGGAAATCTCGACCGACGTCGTACCGACCAGCACCGGACGCCCCTCCTTGACCAGCCGCACGATCTCCTCGATGACGGCATTGTACTTCTCGCGCTTGGTCTTGTAGACGAGGTCCTGGCGGTCGTCGCGGATCACGGGACGGTTCGTCGGGATCACCACGACGTCGAGTTTGTAGATGCTCCAGAACTCCGATGCCTCCGTCTCGGCCGTACCGGTCATACCGGCCAGCTTGTGGTACATGCGGAAGTAGTTCTGCAACGTGATCGTGGCGAAGGTCTGCGTCGCGGCCTCGACCTTGACGTGCTCCTTGGCCTCGATGGCCTGGTGCAGGCCGTCCGAGTAGCGGCGTCCCTCGAGGATACGGCCCGTCTGCTCGTCGACGATCTTCACCTTGTTGTCCATCACGACGTACTCGATGTCCTTCTCGAACATCGCATAGGCCTTCAGCAGCTGGTGCACCGTGTGCACGCGCTCGGACTTGATGGCGTAGTCGTTGATCACCTCGTCGCGCTTCTTTGCGCGCTCCTCGGGCGAGAGTCCGCTCTTTTCGAGCTCGGCGACCTCGGCGCCGATGTCGGGCAGCACGAAGAAGCCGTCCTCGTTGAAGTATTTCGAGAGTACCTCGTGCCCCTTGTCGGTCAGCTCGACTGAGTTGAGCTTCTCGTCGATGACGAAGTAGAGGTCGTCGGTGATCTCGGGCATGCGGCGGTTGTTGTCCTGCATGTAGATGTTCTCGGTCTTCTGCATCAGGGCCTTGACACCCGTCTCCGAGAGGTATTTGATCAGCGGCTTGTACTTCGGCAGACCCTTGTGCGTGCGGTAGAGCTTCACGCCGCCCTCCTCGGTCTTGCCTTCGGAGATGAGCTGCCGCGCCTCGGCGAGCAGCGACGTGACGAGGTTCTTCTGCAGGTTGTAGAGGTGCTCGATGGCCGGGCGGTACTGCTCGAAGAGCTGGTCGTCGCCCTTGGGTACGGGTCCCGAGATGATGAGCGGCGTGCGGGCGTCGTCGATAAGCACCGAGTCGACCTCGTCGACGATGGCGAAGTGGTGCTTGCGCTGCACGAGGTCCTTGGGCGACGATGCCATGTTGTCGCGCAGGTAGTCGAAGCCGTACTCGTTGTTCGTACCGAAGGTGATGTCGGCCAGGTAGGCCTGGCGGCGCGCCTCGGAGTTGGGCTGCGTGTCGTCGATGCAGGCGACCGACAGTCCGTGGAACTCGTACATCGGGCCCATCCACTCGGAGTCACGCTTGGCCAGGTAGTTATTCACCGTGACCATGTGCACGCCCTTGCGGGCCAGGGCGTTGAGGAACACGGGCAGCGTGGCGACGAGCGTCTTGCCCTCACCCGTGGCCATCTCGGCGATCTTGCCCTTGTGGAGCACGACGCCGCCGAAGAGCTGCACGTCGTAGTGGATCATGTCCCACTTCACGTCGTTGCCGCCCGCGAGCCAGTGCGTGGCGTAGACGGCCTTGTCGCCCTCGATGGTGACAAAGTCCTTCGTGGCCGCGAGGTTGCGGTCGAAGTCGTTGGCCGTGACGACGACTGTGTCGTTCTGTGCGAAGCGGCGCGCCGTATCCTTCATGATGGCGAAGGCCTCGGGCAGCAGTTCGTCGAGCTTCTGCTCGATCTTCTCGTCGATGCGCTTCGTCGTCTCGTCGATCTCCTTCGAGACCTTCTCCTTCTCGTCGAGCGACGTCTCGGGCTTCTCCAGCGTGGCCTTCAGTTCGACGATGCGGGCCTCGTCCGGCGCGATGAAGTCGGCGATCTGTCGCTTCAGGGCTTCGCTCCGGGCGCGCAGCTCGTCGTTCGAGAGGGCCTCGATAGTGGGGTATATGGCCTTGATCTTCTGGAGATAAGGCTCGATCTCCTTGCGGTCCTTGTCGGCTTTCGAGCCGAAGAAGAACTTGATTAATCCTGCTAATACGTCCATATTGTCGTTTTGTTATTTGCGTGTTTGGGCGGTAAATCCTACAAAAGTAATGATTTTCCGGTAAAAACGCAAGAAGAGGGGCCGTTTATGCCCTTTCGTCGGCGATTTTCTGCAAAATGCGCCGCCCGACGGGACACTCCGCGCAGCGGCGTGCGGCGCAGTATTCGGTGGCCAGTTGCAGCAGGGCCTGCGATTCGAAGGCGTTGCGCGGACGCACGCCGGCGGCCTGCCATGCGCGCATGTAGCGGTT
>ENA-ORPD01001296-ORPD01001296.1-human-gut-metagenome-genome-assembly--contig:-NODE-1296-length-18911-cov-4.523176_pt1 | contig 18911 bp, 20 predicted proteins | sample MGYA00242143_ERZ509076 | MGnify/ENA primary metagenome ERZ509076 (study PRJEB26280, sample SAMEA2338706) | human gut metagenome | biome: human gut; feature: human-associated habitat; material: faeces... | reverse complement strand
ATCCCCTCAAAATGGTATTTTAAATTACTGTCAGACGGTGGGAGACGGAGCACGCTCCGTCTCTACAACTGGGTAATAACCATTCTCCCTCCTTTTACGCTACTCCCCAAGTAGCTTAATATTTCAACCGATGGTGATTTTCAGAAAAGCCATTTTTAAAGACATAAAGTGTTGTTTATCAGGAGTAAATAGGGTGCTCTTGGTAGGGCTTTGAATTGTCGTGAGGCTTGAATGAAGATCCTGATATAATCTTAGGAAAAGATAATCATAATGATGAATGTTTTGAGAGACGGTTGCTCGGAGAGGGGTACGGCGCGGGTTGGCAAGCGTCATGACCTGAAGACTGTACGCTGGTACGTGCTCACGCTTCCTACTACGGGTGTGGCACGACGCGACAAGATCAGCCCCGCTAAAAGCTTGGATGCCGAGCTTTCCCGGCGCAAGCGTCGTGGGGAGACGTTGTTCGAGTATTTCGCCCCCTCCTATGTGGAGGTGAGGAAAGTGGACGGCAAGATGGTCAACACGAAGCGGCCCCTGCTGTTCAATTACGTGTTTATCCGGTCCTCGGTGGAGGAGATCTTCCAGATGAAGCGCACGCTTCCCCTATACAATTTCCTTCCCCGGGTCTCTTCCGGAGGCATGACTCATTTCCCTTATCTGTCGGATGACGAGATGGGGAATTTACGTTGGGTGGCGGAATCTTATTCCAACGAGCTTCCGGTGTATGTGCCGGACAGCAATCGCCTGCTGAAAGGTGATCGCGTGCGTATCACGTCCGGTTATTTTACCGGTATGGAGGCGGAGGTGGTGATCCAGCCGGGTGGCGGTCATAAAGATGTCATGGCGCGTATCCTCGATTGCATGTGGGTCCCCTTGTTGGAGGTGAAGCCGGGCGAGTATGAGCTGATCGAGCTGAACACCAAGGGCAAGCACGTCTATACCCATCTGGATAACGACCGTCTGCGGGAGGGTTTGCACGATGCCTTGGGACGTTACCATGCCTCCGGCAGCGTATCTGAGGAGGATACTCGTTTGGCCCGTGAGGTGTTGAGATTCTACGGTTCGCTCCGTGCGGAGACGGACGTGATGCGTTGCAAGATCTGCTCATTGCTTCTTTCTGCCTACAAGTTGTTGGGCGATGAGGAGGAGTTCACACGTTTGCATGACACGATGCGTGGTATGCTCCCGGTGGTGAAAGCTCCGCAATCCCGTGCCTTGTTGCTGGTGACGCTCTACGGTTGCACGGACAGCGCCCTTTACCGGCAGATGGCGCATGAGGTGGTGGATCCTTGGCGGGGTGAGTCCTCGCCCAAGAAAAGCAAGTTATCCTTGATCCGTCGGCTGGACGATTGCGATCGCTGGCTGAAACACGAAATCAGTTGACAAGTGACAGTTGACAGTTTAAATCAAAAATCATAAATCAAAAAGAAATGTCTTCCCTTCCTTCCGGCGTTCGTTTGGTGGCATTACTGAACGAGCATTTAGGTGAGATCATGGAGCGTGAACGTGTGAACCGCACCTCGATCCACCTGTATTGCACGGGTCCTTACTGGGTGGCGTTCGAGTACTCGGCCTATCAGCTGCGCCGTGTGTTCCCGGATAGCGAGGTTACGCCGATGCGCTTGTTCGGCTACCCGTTTCCTGTGGTGATGGTGTCCGTCACGGATCGTTCGCTCCGCTCGTATGCCCGCAAGCATATCTTGAGAAAAGACGAGTCGGATTACAAGTTATTGATCGTCCCCGGACTCCCTCTGGAGGATTACCATGCGTGGCACACCAGTGAGGTGAAGGGGTTGCCTTTATTAAATGAGAGAGTATGAGTTTTTTAAGGTTAGGAAGCGGAAAAGGTCCTGATATCAGATAGAAAATGAATTACTCAACAAAATGTTAGCTGATAAGAATGTAGGAGATAGTGATTGTAACGGACAAACTTTTTCAATGCGACGGTGATTTCGGTATTATTTAGGAAGCTATAGAGATTGACCTTTTTGCCGGCTTGATGTCAAGAAGGGGGAAGGATACCGGACAAATTGAATGTTAGTTAAAAAAATAATTCATATGAAAAAAATTAATCATGTTGTATTAGTATTAGTACTTTCTTGTTTTTGTATCTTACAAGCTCAAGTCACTTCTGCGCAAGAACCTAAAATCACGGTTAATAGTATTTTCTCCGAAAATATTATTTCTATTATCGATCTTCCTACTTATAATGCGAAGCTACAATCAAGAGATGAGTTTGTATATATCTTACCTTTAGGATTTGCTTTGGATTTGAAAGCTTTGGTTTTCAATGATTTGTCCTTTAATGAGCTATTGACCGATCGTACGGCATTGGATAATGGATACCTATTTGCTCGAATGGTAAACGATATTCTAGTCTTTAAAGGTGATTCTTATGCCCAAGGAGGAGCGTTAGAAAGATTCGGTAATCAGAGTAAGTTACTTTACAGTCCCACTTATGCTAATTCTTTTGGATTAACAGGAATGATACCCTCCCCCGAACGTATATCATGGCAGAATTTTAACAAAGTACAAAAAGGAAAAGTGAAATATGCGTTAAATCTTTCTTTGGGCCGGTTGAACCTTGAACGTGGTTGGTTGGATGTGAATTCTCTACGGGATGCGGATCTTCCATCGGGAAGCTCAATCATTATTGGTTTGATCTTGACTAATAAACTCCAATTGAATCTTTATCGGGAAGGCTCTTTAAATGAAAAGCTTAAGGATGATAATATTACTATTATTGGATTTATTTGTGTCGTAATATAAAATTTATTAATCATTAAAAAAAATGCTATGCAAGAAGTGCAAAAAATTACATGCGTGAATTCTGCGGGATTCATTCAAAAATTTCGTGTGAAATGGAATGGAGGATGCTCTGGCTGGTCTGATACTTATCCTAATCCTCAATCGGCTACCATTGATTTGAATCAATATAATCTTGATTTTGGAAATGAGGTTTGGGTTGAGGTAAAAGCGATTTTAGGTTCTACCAAGGAGTCTGGATCTAAAGTTATTTATAACCCACTGTCTGAAAGTACGGCGGTTTATCGTACGACGGGCGTAACATTAGCCTATAAAATTAAATTAGAAGGAGAATAATTATGGAGGACAAATTATTAGTAGCGCTTCTTGGTAAAATTCAAGACGTACTTTCTGGAGAGAACACGGTTATTGGAAACGAAAGTGATTATTTGGCTTGGTGCCTGCCGGGAATACCTTTCCAGGCGGAAGATTTACAATTCGCTATAAAGGGACTTAATGGAGCTGATGGAGTGGAAACAGCCCAACTGAATAGAAATGCGTTTGAGTTCTCTCGTGTAGCCAATAACATTCCGGATGATGGTATAATTAATGGTTTATTTGATCAGCACGGAGCTGTATTATGGAATGTTTATAAGGATGTGCTTCGTTTTTCAAAGGTGCCAAAGGATAATTTAACAAAAGAAGAAGAGGAGAGGTTATTAGCGCTTCGTAATACGTTGGTTTCTAAGGGCGTTAAGTATGATGTGCTTGATTTTAAGAAGGAGAATCCTATCGAGACAGTTGAAGATAGTCCGATGGTCAAGGCATATAAAGCTAAATTTGCTGAATACATGGATGCCGTCATGATTTATAATAATAAACGTCTATCTGCCATCAATGCTGAGACGCAACTAGCAGTCCAGGATTTTGCGGTAAATGGTCATTTGTACGAGATGCAAGTCCGTCAAGCGTTAAACTCATGGGTATCGGAAGGGTATAAAGATGATGTTGAGAAAATAAATGCGTATATTAAACATACTTCGCAACGTAGTATGGCCTTGTTGAAAGCAGAGATGGAGGCTTAACTGGATGCGGCTCTATTGAAGGAATCCCAGTCGGGGAGTGATTACTACATGACAAGTCTTTATCCAAGTAGTTTTGTCAACTCGGATAAAGGTTGGACAGAGTTCGTGTTCAATTCCGCTTCAGAGAAAAAATACGATAGAGAGGCTCATCATACGACAAATGCACAGGCATCCTATAAATTTCTTTTCTGGTCTGTAAAAGGAGGGGCGGATAATGTCCAGAAAGATATTCTTGAAGGTAGTCTTTCTTGTAAAGACTTCGTTATGAAGTTTAAGATAACTCAGGCTATGCTTGGTCGTGGTTGGTTTTCGCCAGAGTTTCTGACCAATCAATGTTGGGACTGGGATCAAAAGATACATGGAGTTTTGTCCGATGGTCAACCTGCTCCCAAGGGACATCTCCCTGCTTATGCCACAACTGCGATCTTTATAAAGGATATTGAGATAAAGTCTTCCGCATTAGATACGATGAATTCTACTATTGAGACTCATGTAAAAGCAGGAGCCTCCGTTAATTGGGGGCCTTTTAAGCTTAGTGGCGCTCATAATACGGATGATAAGAAGGTAGAATCTAGTTATGATAAGAAAACGCAAACTTTAAAAATCAAAGGTATGCAGTTGATCGCATTCAAGTGTCATAAGTTACCAAAGACACCGGATTGTAAAATTGATGATTTGCAATAAAGGGAAATGTTTTGAGGAGAAGTGTCTTAGGATGTTTCTCCTCGAGTACTTGTTGTAAAGAAAGACGTTTTTAAATGGATGTTAAATTAAAAAATGAAAACAATGGATCTTAATAATTTGAATGATTTATCCCAAATGAGAGGTATGTTTAATGTGAATGAGATGGTAGGTACCGATATGGATATATTTCCAAATATATTTGGTAACAAGATGCATATGTATACATCTGATGTGTGTTGCAAAATTCAGGAGTGTGCAAAAATGTTAGAAAAATATGTGGATAGATTTCCTGCGACAAGAGGATGTGTCAAATTTACTAGTGAAGATATGAGACTTTGGATGCATGACTATTATCGAAATCTGGTTCATGGCGGTCCTCAATTGCCGGATGATAAATATTATACTGGAAATGACAGAGAATCAAACCTTGGTATAGGTAATGATGGTGAATTCAGTGGAGAAGAGTTATTCCAGTTCTTGTATCGATTATTTCAAGCAATCGCACTTCATAAGATTCAATCTATGGATATGATGAAGATCATGAATTGTGCTGAGATGTTGAGTTGTGCTGAGATGTTAGAAAAGTATGTTTCTGAATATCAAAAAACAAGAAAAAACATGAAACTGGTTTCTGAGGATATGTCTCTGTGGAAGCAGATGTATTATCCTCGGTTGGTCCTTAGTGGTCCTCGATTGCTGGATGATAAATTTTTCGGAAGTAACAATACTAATTTAGGTATTGGAGCTGATGGTGAATTTAGTGGCTATGAGTTGTTTCAGTTCTTGTATCGCTTGTACAAAGAGATCTCGAATCGATTATAATAATTGCAAGCAGGCTTCATCGGCTGGGTAAGTTAACTTATTTCGGTGTTTTAATAAGCTTACTTTGCCCATGAAGTTTGCTTGCTTTGGATGTGGCTGCATGCACCGTTTCTTTGAGGGGCAAATCCGTGTTAGGTAAAATCCGTTTAAGACAAATCGAATATCACAGATTCAGAACCGCATGCCCAACTGAGCGCATACGTTGTCTTTACCTTGTATTATATAGAGGCGCAACGTACATTGGAGAATATATACATGACTGATGACAAAAAACAACGTCAAAAGGACTTAATGTTTGATACCAGTCGTTCCACGGTATTGGTAAACACGATATGGGATGACGTATCTCATGAAACTATAAAGCAATACCAATCGCTCGTAAACGATATCTCCCGTACGGGGCGTCTCTTCTTGATGTTGCCTCTTCGTTCGAACGTGGAGCATATTGGCTATATACTTCTTATGCCAAAGGAAAAGTATTCGCTAAAAGAGTTGAAGTGGCTGGATGCGATTTATGGCAAGGTAGACACAACGCTTAGGGGGCATATGGTGGAAAGATTTTGATTGATGGTTGGTAATTAGCAGGAAATTTCGTATATTTACGCTAAAGGAAAAATAATTGTCATAAATCTATGAAAGCGGATGTACTCAATTCGATAAAAGAGACCTTACGTAGGGTGATTCCGGTTAGTGGCCATGCTTTTTTTATGGTTCGCAGGCAAGAAATGAAGCACGTTCGGATTCGGATATATTGATCTTGTTTGATAGACAGAAAATAGAGGCTGAGGATTATGGCAATGTATCTTATCCTCTAGTGGAACTGGGATGGTCATTAAACGAATGTGTTAGTCCAGTGCTCTATACCATGAAAGATTGGATGAAATACCATTTTTCTCCGTTTGTACACAATGTGAAAAACGAGGGAATACAATTGCCATGAGTTTGAGCGCAGAAGATATCTTCGATTTTGAGCGTGAAAATGTGATGCTCTTGTAGGGAACTTATACATAAGTTATAAGCCAAACTTGATAGATTGATTATTACCCAAGAATAACCGCAAAGAAAAAAGTAAGCTAGCTTACTTGCTTTTTCTACAATAAGTTTACAAAAAGTGTGGGTATGTGGTGGCGGATTTATCTTTCATGGCTAGGCTAAAAGAGCTTGAAGAGCAGATGGCGACCTTTATGTCTTAGCAAGCATATCTAAAAAACGAATTGCTTGAGGATACGGACAAGCGCAGGTATCTATTATTTCCAAAGATAAACAGGACGAATTGTTGGAGTACAGGTGACAGCCAACCGTCTCATTGGCTCTCGATTAATCATTTCGAAATATTAATAAAATATAAAACTTGTTGGTTTTGGGGCTTAACGGTTCTAAAATGATGGCTTACGGTGGACTAAAAAATACAAATAGTAATAAATGCTTTAAGCCGCATGGCTTGGAGTAACCGCTTATGTTTAATCGATATGTCTTCTCCTTCGATAAAAAAGAACTTCATTTATAAAAGCATACTGACCCTATCTACTTACTTGATTAATCTTATGATATTTCCATATGTATCGAGAGTATTGGGGGTAGAATATATTGGCTTGGTTAATTTCGTGGATAATACGGTGAATTATTTTCTGTTATTTGCGACAATGGGTATGAGTATATTAGGGATACGTGAGATCGCCGCAGTGAAAAACGATTTCCAAAAGAAAAGTCAGGCATTTTCTAATTTGATGGGCATGAATATCGTGTTTACATTATTTACTTTAGTCGTTTATTTGACATGTATAGCCGTCGTGCCTAAATTCAACCAGTATGAGGAATTGTTCTATATAGGAGCAGGTAAGATCCTATTTACGGCATTTTTGGTAGAATGGTTTTTCACAGGGGTCGAGAATTTTCGTTATATAACCTTGCGTAGTTTATTTATTAAATGCATATATGTCATAGCTATATTGCTATTTATTCAATCTCCTGCAGATTATCGGCTTTATTTTATCTTGACAGTGGGAGTTGTGGTGATAAATGCGTTGATTAATACCGTATATGTATATCGGTTTATTGATTTTCGGTTCAAGGATTTGTTTTTCACACGATTTTATAAGCAAAATTGCATACTAGGACTTTATGCAATCATGACATCCATGTACCTTACGTTCAATGTGATGTACTTAGGGCTTGTGTCTGACAATGTGGAAGTAGGTTATTATACAACAGCATTTAAACTCTATTATGTGATCTTGGGCTTGTTTTCAGCTTTTACCAGTGTGATGTTGCCACGTATGAGCACCCTGATATCAGAAGGAGAAGGTCAGCGTTTTCATGAGCTGATCGGTCGGTCGTTTATGGTAATAACTATGTTTAGTGTTCCTTTGATAGTCTGTACTATAGCTTTAGCCCCTCAGATGATCTTTATTTTAGCAGGAGGTGGATATGAGGGAGCTATATTGCCTATGCGAATCATAATGCCTGCGGTATTATTTGTGGGGATTGCCCAGGTGTTGGCTATTCAGGTTTTGATTCCTATGAAGAAAGATAAAATATTGTTGAAAGCCTCCGTGGTTGGTGCTTCGATCGCTTTTCTGATAAACCTGATAGCGGTACATCGCTTGAAAAGCATAGGATCTGCCTTGGTATTGGTGGTCTCAGAAACGGTGGTAACATTATTTTATATTCTATATATACATCACCAAAAGCTGATTCAACTACCCTTAAGATACCTTGGTAGAAGTGTGGTTTGCGCCATGCCCGCTTTCTTGGTTTGTCTATTTTGCAGCCGAATGATAGATAGTCCATACCTCTCCTTCGCTGTGGCATTTATTTCCGGAGGAATCGCATGGTTGGTGGCTTTTTACTTGATGAAAAGAGGAAATGCTTTTAAGATATAAACTTTAACATCTCGTCTGATGATTTATGCGTTTATTGTATTCTTATTGATCTTATGTATTTACACTTACGATATACATGAGAGTACTCGTTATAAGTACACTTCCTTTTATTCGGTAGTGTTTATACTTATTCTATTGAATGTGCTGAGTTACAAGATTGGTGGAGATACAGAAGGATATATGTATCATTGGAAGTATGATTATAGATCAATTTTCAATGTGCCTTTGAAATATGAAATAGATATTCGTTCAAACGAAAGACCCGGTTGGATATTACTGACATCCTTTCTAAAAGGAATATGGGATAATTTTATCCTGTTAAGAATTGTTTTGGCTTGTTGGGTGAATATGGTGGTGGCTTATTTTATTAATAAAAACACTCGGTATATATTCACGGTGTTGTTGATCTATTTCGTAGTTTCCTATTTTAATTATAATTTTGAGATATTGCGTGAAAGCGTTTCTATCTCGTTTTTTTTGTTGGCATTCTCTTATTATCTAAATAAGTCATGGTTGAAGTATTTTTTATGCTTTTTGGTTGCCTTCATGTTTCATGAGTCATCTTTTGTTTTACTGCTTCTTCCATTTTTCTGTCTTTTTGATAAATTAAATTTGAAGCGTTTGTTTTTGCTCGTATCTATCTCTTGTGTACTTGTATTTTCTTTGGATTTTGTAAATATATTGCTCAGTATAGTGGGGCCTAATTTTATTTTTTATGAAAAGTTTATGGCTTATATTAATTCGGGAATATATGGAGAAAATACATCGGTTAATCCTTATACATTCATTGTTGCTTCTGTTTTTATGCCCTTTATATCTTTGTCTATTTTGAGACATCAACAGGGAAAAGAGTACTTGGCAATTTTTGTGTTGATGTCGATACTGTTTAGTATGTTGACATCAAAAGTGGTGATATTTTATAGATTTACCAATTATATACTTTTGCCTCTTGCTGTGGCTTATGCGGAGGTAATACATGCATTTTCTTCAAGATTTCTTGTAGGTAAACAGAGAAATGTGCTTGTTATACCTGTTTTGTTGTTCTATTTGTCCTATAAAGTATATGGCGTTTATCTGAAGGAGGAAAAGATTGCAAATGGTAAATTCTATAATAGATATTTCCCTTATAGTTCTATAGTAGATAAAAATGTATCAACTGATAGAGCATATTTTATGGATCAAATAGCTAGTTACCAGGTTCGTTAAATAGCGAATCGTTATAGATATGAATGTCTTAAAATTAATAGTATAGGAATGATAGCGATATTAATGTCCACCTATAACGGGGAGCATTATCTGGGTGAACAGATAGATTCTTTGTTGAATCAGACGTATACCGACTGGAAATTGTATGTTAGGGATGATGGATCTACGGATAGAACTGTCTCGATAGTAAAGAGATATGAGGAAGATTATCCTGGCAAAATTATTTTATTAGAGGATGAGTTAGGAAATTTAGGTTCAGGCAGATCATTTATGCATATATTGTCTGTGGTTAACACTGATTACTATATGTTTTGTGACCAAGATGATGTTTGGTTGCCAGAGAAGATTCAAGACACTATCGATGTTATGCAGCCATTGGATATGGAATGTAAAAGTATTCCAATATGTGTATTTACTGATTTGTCTATGTGTGATGAAAAATTAAATGTTATACAAGATTACTTAGTAAAGTATTTGGGACGCGAGCCTAAGCGTATTAATAAGAATAGTTTTTATCGGACTTTCGTTTTTCATTCTCCTGTCTTTGGTTGTACGATGATGATTAATCAGAAAGCGAAGAATATGTCACTCCCGTTTGATTTCGTATGGCATGATACATGGATATCAATGATTTGTAAAAAGATGGGGAAAATGTCATATATTGATAAGTGTACTATTCTTTATCGGCGTACAGGTTGTAATGTGAGTGGAGGTAAAAAGAAAATAAAAGCAATAGAATATTTGTTGCTGTTGTTTGATCATAAAAAGATCAAAATGATATTGTTGTATAATATAAATATGATGAGATTGCTGAATCTATTACCATTTAAAATATCCTATTTAAAGTTCTTCTATTGGAAAATAATGAAGATGCTTATCTTGTTTTATAAATCAATTGTGAAATAATATTAATTATGAATATAGCCCTTGTTTTCGCTGGAGGAATAGGCCTGCGAATGAATACAAAATCTAGGCCAAAGCAATTCCTTGAACTGCATGGGAAGCCTATTATCGTATATACATTAGAGATTTTTCAAACACATCCGGATATTGACGCTATAGTGGTCTCTTGTGTGGAAGAATGGATCCCTTATATGTCTGATTTGAAGGAGAAATACCATTTAGATAAGATTGTGAATATTGTCCAAGGGGGAACGACTGGGCATGTTTCTATATTTAATGGATTGAAAGAGATTTCAAGTCATTACGGATCGGATTCCGTGGTGTTGATACATGATGCGGTTAGGCCATTGATAGACCATGAGTTGATAGATAACAACATACGTTCCGTGAAATTGTATGGTTCGGCGGTAACGGTAGCATGCGCTACAGAGACAGCGATAGTAGTTAATGCAAAGGATTCGATAGAGAAAGTTCAGGATAGAGCGGTTTCCATGATAGCCAAGGCTCCACAATCTTTTTATTTGAAGGATATATTAGCGGCACATGAACAGGCTTTGGACGACGGCCTTTTTTCTTTCATCGATTCTTGCAGCTTGATGCATCATTATGGACATGAATTGCATATAGTCCATTCAAGTCATCTGAATATAAAAATAACTAATCCCGTAGACTTTTATTTGTTTCGTGCGATTGAAGATGCTAAAGAGAATTGTCAAATTGTAAATTTATGATCGATAGATGAAGAATTTTGCTTACTATATTACAAATAATTCCGCTAGTGTAGGTCTGAAGCTAGAACTTTCTTCTTCCCAGTTGTGTAGCTTGCAACAGTGCTTATTGTCAATTTATGAAGATGTATATAAAGTCTGTAATAAATACGGTTTGTGCTTGATGTTGACCGGAGGATCGATACTGGGTGCGGTCCGTCATAAGGGATTTATCCCTTGGGATGATGATATGGATTTATTGATGCCTCGGGGTGATTATGATAAGCTTGTAGAGGTGTTGCCAAAGGAGTTGGGGGATAAGTATTATTTCTCCGTGCCTCGTATGGATCAACCGGCCCGCTCTTTGTTCTTGAAAATATACAAAAAAGGGACTAAGGTTGTCGCTTGGCCATCTCTTAGGGAGGAAGGCCTTCATTTGGATGTTTTTCCTTTGGAATATGCGCCCAATAATTCATTATCTCGTTCTTTAAAGGCGTGCGTCTCTTCTATTTTAAGAACCATATCCCTTTGTTCTATCCGAGATGTGCTGAAGGATAAGCGTATGAAGGAAGCGATGTCGTTACATATAGGGTCTTTTATCTATCATAAGATATATTGTTTGGTGGGGTTTATCTTTTCCTTTAAGAGGCAAAAATTCTGGTTCGATTTATATGATAAGTATATATCAATGCATAAAGCGACCTCTTATATGGCTATCCCCACGGGGAAACATGGCTATAAGGGAGAATTGTTTCCAAAGGGATATTACCTGCCTCCAGTAAAAGCCGAGTTTGAGGGGATTCCGGTTTTATTGCCTAATAAATACCATGATTTGATGTCCAACCTCTACGGCGATTATATGCAAATCCCTCCCGTGGAAAAGCGCGAACACCACTTTTATACGGAGTTTGATTTAGGTGACGAATACAACTCCGTTATAAGAACTGTTCTATAAGACTAATTTCAACGATGTCAAAGAGCTATTTAATCCCTTTATTCCGGGATTACTTGATTAATTATTAACTCGTCCCGATTTTAATGGGACACTAATGATACAGATTTAATTATAAAAAGTGTGTTATGATAGTTACAAAAGCAAGGGTGTTTCTTTGGAAACTGCTGGCAAAGTCTTTGTATCCGGCTTATTTACGTATGGTATATAAAATGGATATCGGAGAAAATGTAGTGATTTCTTATAAAGCCATATTGGATAAAAGTATTAATCCTATGGGCATTCATATTGGAGATCGGAGTCATATAGTTGCGGGTGCTGAAATATTGTCCCACGATACGTGGAGGGGCATAAAAGCAGATACATATATAGGCGAAAATTCATTGATTGGCTCTAGAAGCTTGATAATGCCTGGAGTTAGAATTGGAAAGATGAGCGTGGTTGGTGCTTGCTCGGTTGTGACAAAAGACGTTCCGGATAATACGATGGTGGTAGGTAATCCAGCTCGGATAATTAGGGTTGGAATAGAAATAAGTGAAAAAGGACAAATTGTTAATTTGGGAACTTTGGTGAAGAATAGTGAAAATGAAAAATAATCGGACTAGGTTGATCATCGGTAATAAAAATGTATAGATATATAAAAAGAATGATAGATATTATTCTATCTATGTTAGGTATTATGCTATTAATACCTGTGTATGTAGTTCTTATGGTTATGGTTCGGTTTAAGTTAGGATCTCCAATTTTTTTTATTCAAGAACGTTCAACATTGGATGGCCGTTCTTTTAATTTGCTAAAATTCAGAACGATGAATAATAGTGTCGATTCTGATGGAAATCTATTACCTGATGAATTGAGGCAAACATCATTGGGAGGTTGGTTGCGAAATACCAGCTTGGATGAATTGCCGGAGTTGTTTAATATTTTAAAAGGAGACATGTCTATTATTGGACCAAGACCAATGCCTCCTAAATATAATATGTATTTTTATGAGTATGAGAAAAAGAGGTTTAAGGTGAGAGGAGGATTGTTGCCTCCTGAAGTCTTGAAAGATAATCCCATGCCATCTTGGGACGAACAATTATGTTGGGAAGCAGAATACGGAGAGCACAATTCTTTCTGTATTGATTTAAAAATACTTTTTCATACATTCAAACTTTTGGTTTATAGGAAAAATGTAAACTATGGTAATTATGTGAGAATTTCGTTGAATTTGGAAAGAGAAGATAAAATAAAATATTTATGAAAGTATCTATACATCAACCTGATTATATCCCATATTTGGGATTCTTTTATAAAATGTATAAATCGGATTTGTTCATTTATTTGGATGATGCTCAGTTTTCTAATGAGGCTGCTCATAATTATAATAGGATAAAAACCTCTCAAGGAGCTCTTCGTTTGAAGTTCCCCGTAGATCTAACGTTTGGAGATCCGATTAATAAGGTGAGGCCAAAAGACGAGTTGAAATGGAAAGAAAAGCATCTTAGAACTATAGAGATGAATTATAAAAAAGCTCCTTTCTTTTCGGATATATATCCTTCTATAAAAGATATATATATGAGTGGATATGCTAATGTGGCCGAACTTAATATTTCAATTAATACATTTATTGCAGAAAATTTTGGTATAAAACCAAAAATATATCGTTCTTCAACTTTAAATATATCTTCTAAAAAGGAGGAAAGAGTGATTGATTTATCTTTAGCTGTCGGTGCTGACTGTTATGTTTCTGGTAATGGCGCACGTGTTTACCAAATGGAAAAACATTTTGTAGATAAAGGATTACTTCTTGAGTATATAGATTATAAACCAATAGAATATACTCAATTATGGGGTGGTTTTATTGAGGATATGTCTGTTATTGATTATATATTTAATTGTGGATATGACTTTGAATCTGTGATTTATAAAGTGAATTTATTAAATGGAAATAGGTAGTTTCCTTGAGCTGGATTTTCGTAATACAGGAGAGTTATTTAGCGATGTAAGTGTTTGTCGATTAAATTCGAATAGAGCTGGTATTTATCATTGCTGTCGATTATTGCAAGTTGATAAAGTCTTGTTGCCTTATTATGAGTGTTTTACAGTGCGTGATTTCCTTTTGAGAAAAAATATAGAAGTAGCATACTATTCTATAGACTCAAATTTTATGCCTATAAATGTTGAGCAAGATGAAAACACAGCTATAGTGTTGGTGAATTATTTTGGGCTTATCTCTTTCTCTCATATGTGCTCATTAGCCAAAAAGTATAGAAATGTTATTGTGGATAATGCACAAGCTTTGTTCGCAAAGCCCCTTGAGGGTGTTTATAATGTGTATTCTCCACGTAAGTTTATAGGAGTTCCTGATGGATGTTATGTCGTTGGTCCTGATGCAACAAAATTGAGTGAAGAATATACAGTAGATACTTCGTCTTTTACCTCGGGATTTTTATTGCAGCGTGTTGAGATTGGATGTGCTTCTGCTTATCAAGCGAGATTATTAAATGAGGAGCGTATAAATAAGTCGGATATATGTAGGATGTCTGCTTTATCACATACTATTTTAAAAAATGCTCCTTATCAATTCATTCGTGATAAAAGAGTCAAAAATTATGAGATAGCATCAAACCTGTATCGAGATCTGAATCGAATAGATCCCTCTATATATTTTGATGATACTTGTGTCCCTTATGTTTACCCACTGCTTGTTGAGAGAGCTGATATGGTAGATTTATTGAATAAAGAAAAGATTTATACGGGACGTTGGTGGAACTTTTTATTAAAGGAAACAAGTTCATCTTCTTTTGAATATTATTTATCCTCTTTCATGTTGCCAATACCAATCGATCAACGTTATGGGAGAGATGAAATATGGTATGTATTTAAGATGATTGAGAAATATTTATAGCGGATAATTATGTTACGAAATATATTGTTTGTCGCTCCTCATGCAGATGATGAGGTTTTGGGATGTGGAACAACTATTTATAAGATGGTGCAAGAAGGACACAATGTGTATGTGTTGATTATGACAAATGCCAGTAAATCAGATTCAAGTATATTTCCTTTGGCAGGTATTCAACGTGTCAGAAAGGAGGCGTTGGAGGCTCATCGATTGTTAGGTGTAAAGCAAACCTTTTTCTTTGACTTCCCGGCTCCGGCATTGGATCAATATCCGGGTTATATTATGTCGCATGAAGTCTTAAAATGTATATCTGATAATCAAATCGACACGGTGTTTATTCCTCATAGAGGAGATATACATAAGGATCACCGGATAGTTTTTGAGAGCGTGTTGGTGGCTTGTCGTCCCGTTGGGGCTTATTTGGTCAAGCGCATTTATGCTTATGAGACATTATCTGAAACAGAATGGGCCGCTCCTTATGCGGATGATGCGTTCATCCCTACCGTATTTATCCCTAGTGATTTGAAAGGAATGGAAATGAAACTGAAGGCTATGGCCTGTTATCAGTCTCAACTAAGGCTATTTCCTGCTTCTCGTTCTCTAGAGGCATTAGAGGCATTGGCGAAATACAGGGGAGCTACGATAAGTGTAGAAAGAGCGGAGGCTTTCATGTTGATACGTGATATTCAGTCGTAAATTCACATTAGGGTTCAATACTAAATAGAGTGCTTATGGCGTAACGTGATGAAAAATAAGTGCTACATATAGTGCGGAAGAATTATGACGGAATGTTTGGGAAACGAACATAAATTAGGGGAAAAGATAAAGTTGTGAAAGGTAATTTTAAAACGCCAGAGAAGTGGCAAGCTGTTTTAGAGGAGCATTTCTCTTATCTTCCTAAGGAAGAGAGGAATAAGATGATCTGTGGGGATGAGTTCGTGGAAGTTCTGGCAAAGGAGTTGGAACGTTTGTTCATAGACGTTTATAATGTGCGAGTTATGCGCATCCTCGTGTGTGAAGAAATTATCGCTTGAGTCTTTTAGTTTTAGATATGAAGATTGTGTTTAAAACGATCAGAAACGTCTTAATGCGTAAAGATGTAAATCTGTGTAAACAATATATAATGGGAGATTTGGACAAAGAAAGAATGCGACAGAATGGAAATAATATATAGTATACAGAAACCGGGAGAAAGTGATTATAAAGAACTGTTGGCGCATTTGGAGGCTATGGATGAGTACTATACCACACGGCTAAGTACCCGTGTTGATTTAGAAAGTTACGCTCAAAAAATTGTATCAAAGGCTTATGTGTTCACCGCAAGGCACAATGCTCAGCTTATTGGTATTGTTGCGGTCTATTTTAATCTTTCCCCATTGTATTCTTTTTGTACGGATGTGTCAGTTTTGCCTGAATATCAGAGAACTCAAAGAATAGGTTACTCTTTGTTGAAGAAAGCCATCTTATTTACAAAAGGAAGTCAGAGTGCGGGTTTTAGTCTTGTCGCAGATGTATCCTTAGTACGTTTTTATACCCGATTAGGGCTTATGGTCAAAGAATCTGCATTTTTATCCTTACAGGAAGAAGAGCGTTACATGCAACTTGATTTTTGATAAGATATAAAAAAAGATATAGATGTTTAAAGTGTTAACGTTAAACGATTCCACGGTTTGGGATCGCGTTGTATTTACATTTTCAGAGTACGATGTTTATTATCTCTCAGGTTATGTAAAAGCTTTCCTGATCCATGGGGATGGGGAACCGCAGTTATTCTTTTATGAAGAAGATGGTTTAAGGGCTATTTACGTGTGTATGAAACGTGAGACAGCTATCAAGGGTATGTATGATAGTATCACCCCTTATGGCTATGGAGGGGTGTTGTTCGACGGTGACATGAGCATAGCGAAACTTCATGTGTTCTGGAAAGCGTATATCGAAAAGATGAAAGAACTCAATATTATTGATAATTTTGTTCGTTATCATCCTGTATTAGCCAATGCTATACTCATGAAGGAGATTTCAACCGTGATAGATTTAGGTAAGACGATCGCTCTAGATATTTCCTCACCCGATGTGATTTGGGAGAATATCGTAAGGCAAAACCGAAATAAGATCCGTAAAGCGGAAAAAAATGGTGTCACCATTCATCACGCTCATAACTATGGTTTGTTTAAGGATTTTATCCGTATTTATAATGCGACAATGGATAAGGATAATGCCGAGGAGTATTATTATTTTGAAGAGGAATTTTATAAATCGATTCACGAGGATTTATCTGGTCATTACGAGATGTTTTACGCCGTTTATGAGGGGCAAATTATAGCTATGTCGATTATTTTATTTGCCAATCGGCAGATGCATTATCATTTGTCTGGTTCAATGATTGAGTACCGTAATTTGGCTCCGTCAAACTTGTTGTTGTACGAGGCAGCTCTTTGGGGATGTAAACAAGGTTATAGAACTTTTCATTTAGGTGGTGGTGTAGGTTCGAATGAAGACAACCTATACAAGTTCAAGGCAGCGTTTAATCGGAAATCTAATTACCAATTTTCTATAGGCAAGCATGTTTTTAATCAAGAGCGGTATGATGAATTGGTAAATGAACGTATTGCTAGAGATTGTGATTTTGATAAAGAATCGAAATTTTTCCCATTATATAGAAGCTGATACTTTATTACAAAATAATCAATGAACAAACGTATTTACCTTTGCCTTGCTCACATGAGCGGCAAAGAACAAACGTATATCAAAGAGGCTTTTGATACGAACTGGGTCGTGCCTTTAGGTCCGAATGTGAATGGCTTCGAGAAGGATCTGGAGGAATTTGTGGGTGAGGATAAGCGTGTCGTGGCTCTTAGTGCGGGTACTGCTGCGGTACATCTGGCGCTGATAGCCTGCGGCGTAAAACCTAGGGATGAGGTGCTGGTGCAGAACTTTACTTTTTGTGCTTCCTCGCACCCGATCTCTTATCTGGGGGCTACGCCGGTGTTTGTGGACAGTGAGCCGCTAACGTGGAACATGGATCCGGTACTTTTAGAAGAGGCTATTAAAGATCGTATCCGTAAGACGGGCAAGAAACCGAAGGCGATTATTCCTGTGGCCCTTTATGGTATGCCGTATGACTGCGACGGGATCATGGAGGTGGCCAACCGATATGATATCCCGGTGATAGAGGATGCGGCGGAGGGCTTTGGTTCTAGATATAAGGGGCAGGTATTGGGTACTTTCGGACGTTATGGTGTATTATCATTTAATGGAAATAAGATGATTACGACCTCGGGAGGTGGTGCGCTGATTTGTCCGGATGCTGAGCAGTGGCAGCGGGTGATGTGGTATGCCACGCAAGCGCGGGAGAGTTATCCCTATTATCAGCACGAGGAGATCGGATATAATTATCGCATGAGTAATATTTGTGCGGGTATTGGTAGGGGGCAGATGACGGTGGCCAATGATCACATCGCTCATCATAAGCACGTGCAGGCTCTTTATGAGAATTTGCTTGCGGATGTGGAGGGTATCACGGTACATCGGCAACCGGAAGGTGGTGACTATGACAGTAACTTTTGGCTAAGTACGATTACACTGGATGAGCATTTGAAAGTAAGGGGGCAGGAGAATGCCTACCGACAAGTGATAACAGGTGCCGTAGGAGGTGCCGCCGGTGTGATTCACACAGCGAAGGCGGCTACAACAGACTGCCAGCCGAATGATAATGTGGAGGCGATGCGTATGGCATTGGACCAAGCGGGTGTGGAGGCTCGCCCTGTATGGAAACCAATGCATAAACAACCGGTATACAAAGACGCTCCGGCATATGTAAACGGAGTGAGCGAGGCTATCTTCAAGGTGGGGATGTGTTTGCCTTCCGGCCCGTATGTGACAGATGAGGATGTGGCCTATATCGTGGATTGTATAAAGAAGAATATACTATAATTATCATGAACCCTTTTTCTCGACTATCTACCTGGTACTTTTCTAAGAAATCCTTACCCTATTGGGGTATTATCTTGCTGGATTGCTGCTTGATCTTATTTT
>ENA-ORPD01001288-ORPD01001288.1-human-gut-metagenome-genome-assembly--contig:-NODE-1288-length-19014-cov-4.246426_pt1 | contig 19014 bp, 17 predicted proteins | sample MGYA00242143_ERZ509076 | MGnify/ENA primary metagenome ERZ509076 (study PRJEB26280, sample SAMEA2338706) | human gut metagenome | biome: human gut; feature: human-associated habitat; material: faeces... | reverse complement strand
GCGGCAGCTTGCCGGTTTTATACAGCTTCTGCTGTTTTATTTTTTCAGATGCGCGTTGTGCACTGTGGTGAACGCGTCGATGACTCTCTGGATGTGCTCCTTTTCCCACGTGGGATGCAGGAACAGGTTCACCGTGCGGGCACGCAGGCTCTTTGCCACCGGGCATACAACGCCCTCATACGTCAGACCCTCGCGGGTGTACTCCTTGGAGCAGAACGGGAACTTATGCGAGCCAAAGCCGCCGAGCTCCTTATATGCCTTTTCCTCGTATGCTTCCGGCCATTGAATGCCGTAGCAGGGAATGCCCATGCCGGCCATTTCCTTAAGGAACGCGGGCGCGTCGATGTCCAGCTTGTCCAGATCCAGAATGATCGGGAACCACCAGTAAGCGCACTGACGCTCCTCGGTGTCAACCGGCAGCGACTTGACGCCCTCGAGCTTGCCCAGCGCCTCGCGGTACATCTTGGCGTACTCAAAGCGGCGCGGCAGATTCCACGTTTCCAGACGCGCCAGCTCGTTGATGCCGACGATGGACTGCATCTCGGTCATACGGAAGTTGAAACCCACACGGTTGTGGATATAGGGCAGCTTCTCCTCCAGCGCCAGCATATTCATTCTGGCCTTGACGTCATAGCCGTGGTCACGGAACGAACGTGCCTCCCAGCCGCGATCCTCGTCGTTGGTGACGACCATGCCGCCCTCGCCGCCGGTGGTGAAGTGCTTGGACTGTGCAAACGAGAAGCAGCCCACGTCGCCGATCGTGCCGACGGACTTGCCCTTATACTTGCCGCCGATGGCCTGCGCGCAGTCCTCGATAACGTACAGGTTATGCTTGCGGGCAATGGCCATGATGCGATCCATGTCACACACAACGCCATACAGATGGACAATGACAATGCCCTTGGTGCGCTCGGTGATCTTGCTTTCGATGTCATCAGGGTCGATGGTGTGGCTCTCATCCACGTCGCAGAAGATGGGCACCGCACCCGCCTGCACCACCGCGAACGAGGACGCGATGAACGAGTAGGACGGCACGATCACCTCATCGCCAGGGCCGATGCCCAGCGTTGCGATGCCGATGTGCAGCGCAGCCGTGCCGTTGGTGCAGGAAATTGCCATCTTTGCGCCGCACCACTTGGCGAACTTGTCCTCAAATTCCATGCCCTTATGGCCGGTCCAGTAGCAGACCGCGCCGGTGTCGAGTGCTTCGGCGATTTCCGCCTTGCTCTTCGGGTCAAACTGCGGCCAGCCGGGGAAGCCCAGCTCGGCAACGCCAGCGCCATTCATGACAATTTCTTTTTTCTCGCTCATGTTAAAACCTCATTTCTTCAAGTGTAAAACAGTTGCAAATTTACGAACGTTGGCCGCTTACACGCCTCTTTGCATCTCGTCAACAGACTCGAGAATCGCGTCGGCCATATAGTCCAGCTGCTCCGGCGTCAGGCCGTAGACCGGGAAGTGCGTAAAGCGGTGGTTGAATACCTCCTCGCACACCGGGCAGCTCTCAGCGATTGCCTTTTCGTCATAGCCATACTCACGCAGGATTTCGAACTTATACAGCGGGCCAAAGTGAGGAATCTGCGTGACGCCCTTTGCGTCCATCTTTTTCTTGAACAGCTGAATATCGCCGCCCGCCTTTTCGGGGATGATCTGAAGCTGATACAGATGGAACGTGGGTTTGATTTCGTCATTGCCCAGATCCTGCGGGATCAGAGCGTCGCAGGCGGAAAGGCGCTTTGTCAGATATTCGGACGCGCGGCGGCGCGCTTCGATAATCTGGTCGATTCGGGCAATCTGGAGCTGCAAGCCCAGACCCTGAATCTCGGTGGTGGAGAAGTTGGTTGCGACGAACGGGCCGTTCTTGCCGCGGATGGCGGTGACGTCATACAGCCAGTTCGGGATATGCTTGCTGAAATCCGTGCCAAGGAAGCGCGCGCGGCGCATCTCGGGCAGGAATTCTGTCACGTTGGAACACAGGATGCCGCCCTCGCCAAAGGAGGTGATGTTCTTGACCTCGTGGAACGAGAACGAGCCAAAATCGCCGATTGTGCCGAGCTTGCGGTGCTTATACTCGCCGCCAAAGGCGTGCGCCGCGTCCTCAAGGACGACAATATCGTGCTGCTTGGCCAGCGCCATGATCGGATCCATATCGACTGGATAGCCGCCAATGTGGACGGGGATGATCATCTTCGTCTTGTCGGTGATCTTTTTCTCCACGTCCTTGGGATCCATATTCAGCGTCAGCGGATCGACATCCGCAAACACCAGCTTGCAGCCGATGGAAAGCGGATACGCCATGGTTGCGGCAAACGTGATGGCCGGGACGATAACCTCGTCTCCTGGCTTCAGTCCAGTATACTTGCAGGCAATCTCAAAGCCCGCTGTGCAGTTGGTCAAAAATGTAGAGCCAGTGGTGTGCAGATATTCGTCGCACATATTCTCGGCCTTGCCAACCTCCACGTCCAGCGACAGCTTTGCCGGGGGCGCGGAAACCTTGTCCAGCGCGAGAACGTCCTTCTCAACCGTTTTCAGCGCCTCGTCGTAGGCCTCGCCCTTGCCTTTCATCATAAACCGGATGATGGTCATCAAATCCTGCGCGTTATAGTTTTCGCCGACCGCAGCCCACGGGACTTTGGTTTCGCCGGTGTTATACCGGAAATCCGATGCTTTCTTCTCCATTTAAAATTGACTCCTTTCAGAATATCAGTTTGTTGACAGACGGACATTCTGAAGCAGTTACGGATCGCGGCAGCAATTGAACAAGCCGACCGCAACATCGAGTGGTCTGTTCATAGTTTACCTCTTCGCGTCATTGACGCTACCGTTATGGAATCAGTTTCTTTTTATCTTCCCGCGCCGCAGGCGGCGCGGGAAGCATGATTGTGGAATTTTCTTTGAATTACAGATCAACAACGCACTTGTTGTCGTTGGAACGGTAGGCCGCCTCCATAACGCGCTGCACCTGCACCGCATCAGACGCCGGAACCTCCAGCGGAAGATTGTTCAGGATCGAATTGCCGAACGACTCAATCTCGCGCGTGTACATATTGCCGAACTCCACGTCCAGCTGCTCGCCCTTGACGTCCTTGGTGTCCTGCTGTGCGTCATAGCCGCCAACCTCGCCGCAGAACATCGCGTCCAGCGTACCGCCGTCGATCTGGCCGATGATGTTTTCGCCAACCAGATGACCCTGATCGCCGAAGAACTCAAGACGCCACTTGGAGGCTTCGTCGGGGATATTGAAGTTGGACTGCACCACGCACTCGCAGCCGTTTTCCAGCCGCATCAGAACCGTAGACGTGTCCTCCACCTCATAGTGGAACGTCAGCGTGTCGTGGAACGCCGCAACCTGCTTGACCTTTGAGCCGGTGACATACTGCATCAGGTCGATGCAGTGCACGCCCATGTCCATCATTGCGCCGCCGCCGCCGTTTTTCTTGCTCTGACGCCAGTTGCCGGGCATATCGGGATACCAGCAGGTGAACTGCGAGAAGCCCGAAACCGGACGGCCGATCTTGCCGTCGGCAATGGCCTGTTTCATAGCCATGACGTATGCGCCAAAGCGCATCATCAGACCTGCCGCAATCTTGACGCCCTTGCTCTCACAGTAGTCAACGACCTTCTGCCCCTCTTCCGAGGTCATGGCCAGCGGCTTTTCAATCAGAATATGCTTGCCAGCGTCAGCGGCCATCATGGCCTGCTTGGCGTGCAGCACAACGGGGGACGCGATATAAACCGCGTCAATCTCGGGATCGGCCAGCAACGCAGCCTCGCTGTCATACGCACGCTTGCAGCCCCACTTGGCGCGGGACTTTTCCGCCAGCTCCATATTGATCTCCATTACAGCAATCAGCTCGGCGTTATTCGCCAGCATCATTCCGGGAATCGTTCTGCGGTCTGCAATGCCGCCCGCGCCGATAACGCCCCAACGAAGCTTTTTCATAGCAATTGTCTCCTTTTATGATTCTAAAACGCAGAATTTTTGCGATTATTTCCAAGCTTACACGTTTTTTGCCGGCTGTGCCGGCGGGATATGCCTTGTCCGGCTGTGCCGGAGCATCGCCGCTGCTGCCAGACGGCGGTTCGTTTTGTCCTGCTCCTATCTTACGACGGATGCTTTCAATTTTCTATGTGATTTTGTGTAACGATTTACGTCTAATAATTTTTCCGCAGAAAGGAACACGAATTTCAAAAACGCGGTTTTCTCTCTGCGGGCATCGGCGCAATGCGCCTGCGGATGCAGGGGGCTTGCGCCCCCTGCGATTACGCGGTTTACGGAATTTGCCGGAGATTAGTCGAAGCTCCAGAATTTCTCAACGTTGGTGCCGTCAACAACGAACAGGTCGATGTTGGTCTTGGTGGGAACGTCCTTGCCCTCGAAGTAGCTGATTGCGCCTTCGTAGATGAACTGTGCCAGAACCCAAGCGTCAACGTTCAGGCAAGCCTGATAGTTCACGTCATTGTCATGCAGCTTGCCGAACGGCTCTGCACCGTAAGCGCCCATGGAGAAGACCTTGACGTCGGTGTTGCCAACAGCCTGCAGCGCTGCAACTGCGCCCATCGCGCCGTTGTCAACGTCGGAGATGATGTAGTCATACGGCTCGACGATGGCGGAGATTGCGTTGTATGCAGTCTCGCGGTTGCCCTGAGAGTCGTACTTGTTCAGGATTTCGATTTCGCAGCCGTCTGCATTGGCAGCGTCGATAACCTCATGCAGGCCAACAAAGCGCTCCTGGCAGTGCGTGGAAACAGCGTTGGTCAGCTCAACCACACGGCACTTGCCGCCGTTGTTTTCCTTAACATAGTTGACGAAGTACTCGCCAACCAGCGTGCCGGTTGCTTTCTGATCCCAGGTGACGGTGGTGACAGCCTTTTCCTCGCCGTCGGTCCAGTAGCCGTCGTAGATGATGACGGGAATGCCGGCCTCAACCGCATTCGTCAACGCAATGCCGGAGCCGTCGGGGGTGATGGGGTCAACCATGATGATGTCAACGTTGTTGGAAATCATGTTCTCGATCTGCTTGGTCTGGGTCTCGTCGTTCAGGTCGCCGTCCTCGCAGACGATGTCAGCGCCGTAGTATGCGCCGAGTGCTTCCAGAGCCTGTGCCAGAGCTGCGCACCATTCGTCGCCCTTGTAGCAGATGGAGCAGCCGATCTTCTTGCCTTCCAGCGCGGTGGTGTCCTGCAGGACAACAGCGGCGGGAATGCCGAGCTCAGCAGCCTTGCCCTCGGTTGCGATTACGTCGGTCTTGACAGCGCCTTCAGCAGCGGGCGTTTCTTCAGCCGGGGTCTCTTCAGCGGGTGTTTCTGCTGCGGGCGTCTCCGCAGCGGGCGTCTCGGTCTTGGTGTCGGCCGCAGGGGGCTCCGTCTTGGCTGCGCAGGCAACCAGGCCCAGAACCATGACCATTGCAAGAAGCATCGCGATCAGTTTCTTCATTTTGTAATTCCTCCTTAAATTTTATCTAACAGGCTGCGCCTGATTAGACCGTTGTTTGGATCATCAGCTGCAAAGCGCCATGATCTTTGCCTGTGTAGCTTCGGCCGCGTTCAGCTCGCCCATCTTGTGACCCTCATGCATAACCATGATGCGGTCGCACATGCCGAGCAGCTCAGGCATTTCGGACGAGATCATGATGATGGTCTTGCCCTCCTTTGCCATCCGGTTGATCAGACGGTAAATTTCTGCCTTTGCGCCAACGTCGATGCCGCGCGTGGGCTCGTCAAGGAACAGGATCTCCGAGTTCTGGAACAGCCACTTTGCGATAACCACTTTCTGCTGGTTGCCGCCGGAGAGATACTGTACCTCGGTCTCCATGCTCGGCGTGACAACGTGCAGCTTGTCGGCGTATTCCTTGCTCAGCTTTTCCTCAAGCGAGCTGCTGATCACACCGGCGCGCAGTACGCGCTTCATGTTGACCAGTGTGGTGTTCCGCTTGACCGACATAATCTGGACAAGACCCTGGAGCTTGCGATCCTCTGGGATCAGGCCAAGACCGTCACGGATGGCGTCGGCAAACGTACGATAGTGAACTTTCTTTCCGCGGACATAGACCTCGCCGGATTCCGGCTTGTCAATGCCGAGGATGGCGCGGGCAAGCTCGGTGCGGCCAGCGCCGACCAGACCCGAAATGCCAAATACCTCGCCGGACTTGACCTCAAAGCTGATGTCCTGCAAAATGCCGCGGCTGAGATTTTTGACCTCCAGAATCGTTCCGCCGACGTTGCCAACCTCTTTCGGATACTCCTGACCCATCTCACGGCCGACCATCATGTTGATCAGGCCCTGACGGTCAACGGAAGCGACCGGAATCGTGTCGATGTGACAGCCGTCGCGCAGGACGCTGACGTTGCTGCACAGGCCGAAGATTTCGTCCAGACGGTGCGAGATATAGATGATGGTGATGCCCTTGTCGCGCAGCTGCTTGACAATGCGGAACATAACCTCCAGCTCGCGGTCGGTCAAAACGGCCGACGGCTCATCCATGATCAGGATGCGGGAATTATTGTTAATGGCATGCATGATCTCGACGATCTGCTTTTTCGCGACGGTCAGAGACGAGACCTGCGCGTTGATGTCGATGTCCATGCCGAGATCTTCAACGATCTCCCGCGCGCGGCGGCGCATGCCCTTCCAGTCAACCAGACCGTTTTTCAGCTGGACGTTGCCAAGGAACATATTTTCCGCAACGCTCAGCGGCTCGGCCAGCTTGATTTCCTGATGGACAACGCTGATGCCGGCACGGCGTGCCTCGATGGGGCTGTTAAAGCGGCAGGGCTTGCCGTCCAGAATGATTTCGCCCTTATTCGGCTGGTAGATACCGGCCAGAATCTTAATCAGGGTGGACTTGCCTGCGCCGTTCTCGCCGACCAGACCGTGGATGGTGCCGCGCTCAATGTTGATGGTGACGTCATCCAGCGCCTTGACGCCGGGGAACTCTTTTGTGATATTCTTTAATGTTAAGATGTAGTTGTTATCCATTGTTCACCCAACCTTTCTGTGATACTTCGGTCAGATCAATCAGGACTTCTTCTTGTTGCTGGCAACGTCAAGCGTGACGGCAAGCACAAGGACAACGCCCTTCAGAACGTCCTGCACGAACGGATCGACGCCCATCTGGGAGAAGCCGTTGAACAGCGTGTTCAGGAAGATGCAGCCGAACATCGTGCCGATGACGCGGCCCTTGCCGCCGGCCAGCGAAACGCCGCCGATGATCGAGCCGATAACGGCGTCAAATTCATAGTTCTGTCCGTTGGTGACGGCGACAGAGTTGAGTCGGGACATCAGGACGAGACCGCCGAACGTAGCCAGAACGCTGCCCAGCAGGAACGTGCCGAACTGATAGGCCTTGACGTTGATGCCGGAGAAGAATGCCGCTTCACGCGAGCCGCCGACGGCGTAGAGGTTACGGCCGACGCGGGTCTTGGAAGTGACAAACTGCGCAATTGCGTAGACGATGATCATCAGCAGCACGCAGACCGGGAATACGCCGCCGAAGATATAGCCGCGGCCAAGGAACTCGATACTATCGGGCATGTTGGCAATCGGCACAGCCTGCGTCAGCAGCTTTGCAAGGCCGTAGCAGATGTACTGCGTGCCAAGCGTTGCGATCATCGCGGGAACGCCGACATAAGAGACCATGAAGCCGTTGACTGCGCCGACGGCAAGGCCGATGGCGAACATGATCAGGATGGCAAGGCCGGTGGACATACCGACGTTTTTCATCAGGATGGCACCCACGCAGCTGGTGAGACAGACCATACGGCCAAGGGAAAGGTCAAAATTGCCGGTCAGCAGCATGATCGACTGGCCAAGGGCAACGATGGCGACGGTAGAGCTTTGCAGAAGAATGTTTTTCCAGTTGCTCCAGGTCAGGAAGTACTGTGCGCCAAACTTTACATACGAAATGATAGAGAATACGACAATCAGGATGGCGATGCCGACAAGGCTCATCCAGTCCTTAACCAGTGCGCCGACGCTCTTTTTGCTGTTTAACGTGGTTGCTTTTGTGCTCATTTGATTCATTCCTCCTAGTTTTTTCGCTCTTACGCGCTACGGCGCTCACGCAGCCGGTTACGGAAGCAGGTGCTTGGTGCTGTGACGGGGGTAGACGTTATAGGGTCGGAAGCCCTCGGCGTAGGCAACGCCGCACTGATATCCGCGATATCTTGAGCAGGTACGGATCATATCCACAAAGTCGATGCCGTCATGGTCAAGCATCCACTTGATCTGCGACTCATGCATCTCAAGCGCTTTCAGCTTCATCTCAATCTGGCCGGTAATATCGACATAGTGGGTGGGGTTGAAGTCCACGCCCGCCAGGCTATCCATAAAGAACGTTGGAATCATGCTCTCAAAGGCCGGGTAGTTGACCGAGCGGTGCGGCAGACCCGACATAAATGCGCCATTGGTGGCCAGATGGCTGGTCTCCACATGATCCTGCATATAATCCACGTCGTTGTGCGTGATGATAACGTCGGGACGCGCATAGCGAACCACGTCGGCCACGGCGTCAATCTGCGCCTGATCGTGGCGGTTCACCTGCATATCCGAAACGTTAATGTTGAAAACTTCTTTGGCACCGATAAACTTGCCGGCATTTTCCGCTTCCTTTTCACGGATCTTGCCCAAAGGGCCGGGTTCAATAATGACATGGCCCTGATCACCGTTTGCAACATGGCACATATACACATCTGCGCCCTGCTCTACATATTTGCGGAGTGTACCCGAGCAGGCGATCTCCAGATCGTCGGGGTGGCAGCCAATCGCCAGAACTCTCATGTTTTTCACCTCTTGCTGAAATTAAGGGGGCGCGTGCGGCCGATTGTCTTGGCGGCACGGCCATGCAGCAGAATAAATACGCCGCGAGTCTTATTGCCTTGCATCCATAATAGACCGAAGTGCGGTCTTTTGTCAACACAATTTCTAAATAATCTTTACGAATGTTGTAATAATGGTGAATTATTCACAACTCAACCACCGTGATTTTGGTCGATGTTGCCACACGTTTTGCGGTTTTTGCGCCCCATTCTTTCAACTCTTTTTAAAAATAATCGACGGTAAATTTAGACGCTTTTCCATAAAATTTGCCCGCGGGCATGCGTTTTTTGCGCATACCCGCGGGCTTTTGTTCGTTTATGTTCGCTTTTGTCCGTCATTCGCGAACTTTGCCATCTCTCAGGCCAGCAGACCGCCTGCGGCCTCAATTTCTTTCTTGACCAGCCGCACCGAGGCAATGGCCTCCTCCAGCGGCGCAACCGACAGATCGTTTTTGCCCTGCAATCCCTCAACAAAGTATTTCAGCTCGTTATAATACCCGCCGAGCGACGAAATATTGCCGCCGATGCGGTTGTCGCCGGTATATTGCGCGGCAAGCTCCGGATGGAACGCATCGCCGTCGTTCGGATACACGGTCAGACCGTTTGCATCGTTTGTGATGGTCGCCTTTTCCAGCTTGACGCGGAACGTGGCCGAGAACGGGAACGACGCAGGATAGTCCCACGCGGCCTCGACGCTGACTGCCACGTCCCTGCCATAGTTGTAGATAGCAAAAATCTGCTCAATCAGTCCGTCGCTGTCACGATAGACGCCCGCCTGAATGCGGTCTGGCTCGCCCAGCAGATAGCGCACAAAGTCCACGTCGTGCACGTGCATATCCACGGCCACGCCGCCCGCCTGCGCCGGCGTGCCCAGCCGGGGCGCGACGAAACGCGCTGGAATACACCCGAAAGCACGCGGCCATACGTTCCCGCGTCCACGGTCTTTTTCAGCCATGCGTACTCGTCCCACAGACGGATGACCTGACCGACCATCACCTTGCGTCCGGTACGCTTTTTCGTCTCCAGCAGCGCCTGCATATCCTCCTCCGTCAGACAGACGGGCTTTTCGCAGAACACATCGCGCCCCTTTTCCATCGCCGCGCACGCGTGCGCCGTGTGCAGATACGTTGGCAGGCAGATATCCACCACGTCAACGTCCGCCTGTTCAATCAGCGCCATACCCGATTCATACGTCTGCGCATCGGTCTGCTCTTTCATCTGTGCCAGAAATTCCGGCCGGTCATCGGCAATCGCCGTCACCTTGACGCCAAGCTCCGCCAGCGCCGCATAGCACGCCGCGTGCATCCCGCCCATAAAGCCGCAGCCAATCAGTCCTACTCGAATCATGTTCGTTCCTCCTGTCTGTCCGTTTTTAAAATTTCTTTTCCAGAATGCGCCCCATTGAGGCCGCCGTGTTGTAAATAATCTGGTCAGAGGCGTGGCCATAGGCCGGGATCATCTCGCCCGTCGCCCAGCCGTCATAGCCGATGTCTTCAAACGCCTGCATCACCGCCGGCCAGTCCACATCGCCCGCCAGAATGTCCACGAACGAATTGAGTCCGCCCGGATTGCGGCGGAAGTCCTTGAAGTGCACCTTTTTGATGCGCTTGCCCAAAATCCGAATCCACTGCTCGGGATAGCCCGCGTAGACCACGTTGCCCACGTCAAAGTACGAGCCGATCCACTCGCTTCCGATCTCGTCGATAAACGCGCGCATCTCCAGCGGAGAGAGCAGGAACTTGTTCCATACGTTCTCCACGCCGATGTGAATCTGGTGCTCCGCCGCCACCGGCGCAAGGCGCTTCATCTCGGCCACCGCGCGCTGCCAGCACACATCATACGCCACAACCGGCCGCTCCGGCACAAATTCCACCGAAACGCTGCCCGGCACGATCAAAACTGTGTCCGCGCCCAGCGCCTTTGCCGTTTTGATCTCGCAGACTGCCGCCTGATGCGCCTTTTCCCGCTCCTCCGGATCGTCCGAAGTAAACGAATACGCCCAGTACAGACTGCTTGCCACACTCGGCAGCGCAATGCCGATTTCCTCCGCCGCGCGGCGGATCTCGGCCAGCTTTTCGGGCGCAGTCTCCATCGTCACGTCGCCCTCTGCATCCAGCGTCAGCTCAATGCCGTCAAAGCCCGCATCCTTTGCTAGCCTCATCGCCTCAAACACGTTTTTCCCGCTGAAAGACCAATAGCTGATTGATTTTTTCATCTGTGCATCTTCCTTTCCGTATTTACTTTCGTTCGGATTCCGCTTATAATTCCATTATAAGCTCGAATTTTGGCCTGACAATATAAAATCCGGTGCAAAATTTATAAAATCAGCTACAGAGGATGTCTGCCGCCATGAAAATGGAATACACACCCATCCCGCTTGCCACGGTTTTTGACGTGGATGCCATCGTGAATATCTCGTATTACAAGCTGGAAAACGGCTATGTTTTCTCCGGCGAGTCGCACTTTTTCTGGGAGTTTATCTATGTTGACCGCGGCAGCATCATTGTCACTGCCGGGGCGGACAAGTATTTTCTAAAGGCCGGCGAGCTGGCGTTTCACTGCCCGTATGAGTTTCATTCGTTCCAGTCGGTCGGCGCAAGTGACGTGATGGTGGTGGCGTTCTGCTGCGAAAGCGAAGCCATGCACCGGCTGGAAAAAAAGGTTCTGCTGCTGCACCAGCGCGAGAAGCAGTGCCTCAAGCCGCTGATGGACGAGGCGCAGCAGGCGTATCAGTATTTTGAAAACGATCCCGCGCTGGTCAATCTGCGTAAAAAGCCCACCGCCCCGTGGGGCAGCGACCAGCTGATCAAGCTCTATCTGGAGCAGCTGTTCATCTGCATCTGCCGCCGCGACGACAATGTCCGCTTTTCCCAGCGCGCCATCACATCCACGCAGTTTCACCAGCATCTGCTGCTGGCGCAGCAGGCGCGCGACTATCTTGCCGCGCACTATTCCGAGGCCATCACGCTTCCATCGCTGGCCGCGGCGCTCGGCATAAGCGTCTCACAGCTCAAGCGCGTGTTCCACGAGCAGATCGGCCAGAGCATGGTGCGCTATCTCACGGCGCTGCGCATCGGCGAGGCAAAGCGTCTGATCCGCGAGGGAAACCTCACGTTTACACAGATCGCCGAGCGCATCGGCATTGAGAGCATCTACTATTTCTCCAATCTTTTTAAAAAGCAAACGGGCATGAGCCCCACGGAATACGAAAAAACACTCAAGGAATAAAGGAGTATCTAAAATGCGAAGCTATGTTCTGAAAAAGGTCACATCCGCCCCCGATTGGGACACAATTGACGCACTTCCGATTGACAACCTCCAGTGGACAAATCCCCCGGTCGATATCCGTGCACAGGGGCAGCTCTGCTGGGACGAAGCGGCGATCTATGTTCGCCTGCGCGCGTGGGAAACAGAAATCCGCGCCGAGCACAGCGGACTTTTGCAGTCGGTCTGCGAGGACAGCTGTCTGGAATTTTTCCTCCGTCCCACCGACGATCTGCGCTACTTCAACTTCGAATTTAACCCAAATTGTGCGTTATATCTCGGATATGGCACAAATGTGACGGAATTGACGCGTCTGATTGTTGCCGACGAGCCCGCGCTGTTCCAGCCAAAGGCCGCGCGCCTGTCCGATGGCTGGGAGATCACCTACCGTGTGCCGTTTGCGTTTATCCGCCGGTTTTTCCCGGACTTTACACCGTGCGAGGGGCTTGCCATGTACGGCAACTGCTATAAGTGCGGCGATCTGACCGTGCGACAGCACTACCTGTCGTGGAATCCCATGCGCTGTGACACGCCGCAGTTCCACCGGCCGCAGGATTTTGGCCGCCTGATTCTGGGCGATTGACCGGATTCTGTGAAAAATCCACAAATTTCATTTCTAAAATCTATTTAAAAATACCCCCTGTCCCGAATTGACACCCGAAAAGCCGCGTGGTATGATGAACTTACAGAATACCTGCGGCTTTCGCCGCGCAATTTAAGGAGGTTTTCTATTATGAACATGGTCGATACCCTCAAGGGTTCCTATTTTTCCGAAGTTCTGCCCGAGGGCTGGGACATTTCCAAGATTTATGACTGCGTCTCCAACGATCCATCTTCCGTCGGCGAGCGCCAGAGCTTCTGGAACGATGGCTTCCGTCCCGTCGAGTGCACGAACCTTGAAGAGTTCGGCGCATACATGGGTCACGAAATTGCCATGCAGATCAGGCTCACCAAGGAAGAGGGCAGAAAGCTGATTCTCATCCTGCCGGTTGGCCCGATGGGCATGTACAAGTGGGCGGTCTATTTCCTGAAAGAGTGGAATGTGGACTGCAAGCACGTCTACGGCTTCAACATGGACGAGTGGGCTGACGCCGAGGGCAACACGCTGCCCGCATCCGACCCCGCCGCGTTCCAGAACGCCATGACCGGCGCGTTCTACGGCCCGCTCGGCGAGCTGACTGTCCCCGAAAATCAGCGCAACTTTGCAACCAAGGAAAATCTGCCCACCTATCCGGAGAAAATCCGCAAGCTGAAGGCTGAGGGTGCAAAGCAGGTTCTGGTCTACGGCATCGGCCGTATGTGCCATATTGCATTCTGGGAGCCGCACTTTGCCAAGGACTACGCCTCCTATGAGGACTGGAAAGCAGCCGAGTACCGCGTCGGCGCGCGTCTGCATCCGTTCACCATCGAGCAGAACGCCATCACGTCGTTCCGCTCCAGCTGGCCGCTGATTCCGTGCTATGCCAACACCATCGGCCCGTGGATCATCTTCAACTCCGACTACGCCATCGGCGGCGCAGACGGCGTTCTGTCCCGCGGTATGCAGTGGCAGGGCATGAGCTTCTGGATGACGCTGCGCTATGGCCCGTGCCAGTACGTCACGTCCAGCAACATTCCCACCATGCCCGGTAAGCTGTTCTATATGAAAGAGCTGGCCGGCCCCCTGTGCGCCGATACCAACTGATTCAGGTAAACAATGCCCGCGCCGCCCGAGGGGCGGCGCGGATTTTTTGTGCCTCTGTCGGGACGCTCCCTCCCTTGCAGGCCGCTGTCTTGTGTGGGTGACGCCGCCGGAGACACAGCGGCTATCGCCGCAGGATAAAATCCCCCTGGCGGCGGTTTACAATCCCCCGCAAATATACTATAATATTTTTAAAATGATAAATATGCGCTGCCGCGCCATTTCGCCGAAAGCGGCGGAATTTTCGGCGCTGCAAGTGCAAAAAGGAGCCGCTATGAAAAAGGCCGGCATCAATCTGATCGAGGTTAAGGAGCGAAACCGCGCACTGCTGCTGCAATCCGTCTGCACGGCGGGGAGCATCACGCGCAGCGAGCTTTCCGAGGGGCTGCATCTGTCGCCCATGACCGTGACAAACATCACAAGCGAGCTGCTGCAAAAGCACATCATCGAGGAATTTGCGCCGCAAGACCCCATCAAGTCGCCCGGGCGCACGCCGATGCTGCTGCGCATCTGCTCCACGTCGCCGGTGGTGCTGGGCATTTACATCTCCCGCACGTGTCTGTACGGCGTGGTGTGCGATCTGTCGCTTCAGCTTCTGGCGCGCGCCAAGCGCCCGCTCACCCCGATTGAAAACGAAGAGAGCTTTTTGCAGAAGCTGCGTGAGCTTGCCGAGCAGCTGACCGAGCACACTGAGCGGCCGATTCTGGGCATGGGCATCTCCACCGTCGGCGTTATCAGCAGCGATGCCAGCGGCATCGCCTATGTCACCGATTTCTTCGGCATCCGTTCGCTAAATCTGCGCGACGCGCTTCAGCCGTATTTCCGTTTTCCGATTATTGTCTGCAACGATATGCACGCGTCCGGCCTGTGCGAACTCTACTTTGGCGCCGGCAAGGACGCCGACAGCTTTCTCTATATGGGCATTACCGAGGGGCTTGGCGCGGCGCTGGTATCACATCATGAGCTGCTTGACGCATGCGGCGAGCTTGGCCACACGTCCATTGACTTTGGCGGCCCGCGCTGCACCTGTGGCAGCCGCGGCTGTCTGGAGCTTTACGCCAGTGCGCCGGCAATTTTGTCACTGATTCACGACGAGTGCGGCGTGGAGCTTGACAGCATGGAGCAGGCCGCCGGCTTTGCCATGACGAACAAGGCCGCATACACCGTGTTTTATAATGCCATGCGGCAGCTTTCGTTCGGACTGAACAACTATTTGAATCTGGTGAACGTGTCGCTGGTGGTGCTTGGGCATGACGCGGCGTTTTTGCCGGAGGAGTTCGTGCGGTATCTGGAGCAGTGGGTGGCCGATATCAACGTCTCTGTACACCAGCAGCAGCTGCGCCCGCGCTTTGTCAAGTCGCGCTTTGGCGCAAACTCGCCGATCTACGGCTCGGCATGCGCCGTCCTTCAGCCGCTGTTTCAGGGCAGTAATCTGATTGAAAGGCTGTTTGACTGCGCGCAGCAGGAATAAAAAGCAAAAGAAAAGACGCCCCTGTGAGTGCAAAATGCCCGGAACGCATTTCGCGTTCCGGGCATTTGCTATTTGCCTTACACTCAGCGAAGCACCAGCTCGCCGTTTTCCGTATCGACGGTAATTGTCGAACCGGGCTGGACGCTGCCCTCCAAAATCTTCTTTGCAAGCAGCGTTTCCACTGTATGCTGCACATACCGGCGCAGCGGACGCGCGCCGAACTGCGGATCGTAGGCCGCGTCGATGATGAACTGTTTTGCAGCCTGCGTCAGCTCACAACGCAGCTGCTTGTCGGCCAGACGGCGGTTGAGCGCCGCGATTTGCAGGTCGATGATACATCAGCTTTGCGGCCTTTTCCAGATCGTAGTTCTGCTGTGCGGTTTCAATCTCGCGGTTGATCTGCTCAATCTTTTCACGCAGCTGCTGCACGCGGCCAATCGCGTTCTTTTCGTTTTCCCACTGCGCTTTCATGGTGTTGAACTTGTCGCGCTGTTCGGCCAGCTCCTTCTGCAGCTCACTGAGCCGTCCCTTTGACAGCTCGTCGTCCTCGTTCTTGAGGGCAGCCTCTTCGATCTCCATCTGGATGATCTTGCGGTTAATCACGTCAAGCTCGGTTGGCATGGAGTCCATCTCCGTGCAGATCATGGCACACGCTTCGTCGATCAGGTCAATGGCCTTGTCCGGCAGGAAGCGGTCGGTGATATAGCGGTTGGAAAGCGTTGCGGCGGCAATAATCGCGTTGTCCGTGATCTTCACGCCGTGAAACGCCTCATACCAGGATTCCAGACCACGCAGGATGGCGATGGTGTCCTCCACAGTCGGCTCCTGTGGCAGATGTTCGCTATGGGGTCAATCGGCTGGCTGGCAGGTGTCTTGTACCGCAAGGGCGTTCTGCGGCGCGGGCGGCTGAGCCTTTGTATCTTCGGCGTGATCGCGTCCACGATCATCTACGGCGGCATTATGAATCCCGCGTCTGCGCTCATGTGGTCGAACACGATCAACTGGAAAATCATTTTAGGCTACTACGTCACCGGCCTTCCGGTCGATCTGGTGCGCGCCATTGCCACGTTTTTCTTCCTGTGGTTGATTGCCGAACCCATGCTCGAAAAGCTCGACCGGATCAAGACCAAATACGGCTTGGCAGAGTAAGCAGTTTTGTGGAAATGCCATTTGGACTACAGAGATACACGATAGCTATCAATGTGTACGGACTTGGTTGCTTGGAGTAAAAAACTCCGCCATTGAGATTCCAAGCACCTTGCAAATTTGCTCAATGGTATCTACAGAAAGCTGGCTGCCTCTGCAGCGAGAGACGCGAAGCGTAGGGGATGTTTCCGCTTTGACATAGCTGATATAATGTCATGTTTCTCTCATGTAATAATTCATCCAATCGTGCGTGCGTATTCAATGCTCTTTCACTCCTATCAAAAAAAGCAGGATAAACTTTTGATGATAGTATCATATCACAAACGTTGTCCAATAAACAGGACTTATAAGACTCGCCCCACAATTCGGAACTCCAATTCCGGTGAAGCTGGCTTCGGTGCATATGCTTTATTATAAGACACCATAACCGGCTGCATCCGCCGCACGCCGTCACTGCCAAGGTAGGCTTCTGGATCGTCCGGTTCCTGTTCGGCGTATGCCTTGATATAGCCTTGTCCATCGTAGATCATGACACCAATTTCGCCGGTACGGAGTGTCTCACACTGCTGCACCCAGACGATCTGACCGTCATGATAGACTGGTTCCATGCTGTCGCCGGATACGCGAACCCCGAACTCTGCACCATCCGGGATGCTGCTTTCCGGGAAGCTGACCATTTCAAAGTTCCCCTCGTCCAGAAACGCGCCTGTACCAGCGGATACCGGCAGGTCGCTGACCGGCATGTCCAGATAGCGGATCTCCAGCACTGGCGCTACCTCCCGATACTTCCCGGATGCAATCAGATCCTCACGATACTCTTTCACTTTTCGACGCCCCTCTGCGTTCAGCAGGGGGCGTTTTGTATTGCTCACAAAATAATCAAAGCCATCCTCCAGATGCAGCGCAGCACAGACTGCCAGAAGCTGATACGCACTTGGAATCGATATGCCCTTTTCCCACTTGTTCACCGCAACGCGCCCAATGTCCACGCCATATCCCATCAAGATCTGACTGAGCTGCTCCAAGCTCAATTTCATGCTTTTTCGCGCAGCACGAATTTGGTTGCCAATATAATTGCACTCACGGTCTTTTGCCGCATTGTAGTCTGGCAGATTCGCCTGATACGCAGCCAAGTGTTTTATTCCTGTTGTCATGATGTATTCCTCCAATTTGGGATGTTCTCATTATAGCCGTCGCAGGTATGCTTGTCAATGAAATGTTCTCGTGTGTTTACAAATGCGTCATTGACGGTTCTTTATAGCGTCTATATAATAAAACCATCGTCAATCCCATAACCTCTGGAACACGCGCCTCCACTCCTTGGGCGTGTCTGTCGAAGCCTCTCCAGACAGATCTGTTCCAATAAAGGATTGTCAGCATACAGAATCGAAGTCAAACATGGAATCAGGAAAGAGAGGTACGCATGAAACAAGCAGTAAATTGTGCAGTGAAAGCAGATCGAGCGATCAGATGCCCGATCTGTCAAAGGGGACGGCTTCTCAATGCCGCTGAACATACAGACCTGCGTAGTCTGCAGCTGTTCCGTCCGGAGCAGGCAGACCGCGCGCAATGGTTCTCCAAATGCCCGAAGTGCGGGCAGCAAATCGGGATCGCAATCTGCCCGGTTGAAGTAATCATCTAAACTGCAATTCAAAAACCAAATACTATGATACCAGTCAAGCGCACCACCCGCCCATCTTAGAATGTGGGAACGCCGCGTTCGGAGCCTTACGGTAAGCTGTTCAGCTTTCCGTAGGGCTTCTTTTTTTACGTTTATGCCCTTTTCGCTGAATAGCGGAAAGGGCATACATGCGCAGATGGTCTGAGAGCACAGCGAAATATCCGTAACTCCATCTCGAAATTTTACAAAATTTTGAGATTGGAGCTTACGAATGTACAACTGGAAAGATACGCGGAATTACAGACGCTTCCGCGACGAAAACGGCAATGTCATTGCCAACATCATTTACGTTGACGGCGAGGAAGTCGCCGTTTCAGATGAAGTTTATGAAGCCTAACCAGCCGGAGATCGTGCCGGAAGAAGCAGCCATCGTGGAGCGGATCTACGAGATGTTCCTCGCCGGTCAGCCGGTCAAGGTGATCGCCCAGACACTGCAAGCAGAAAAAATTGAGATCCCCGGAAAGAATCTCAGCTTCAGCAAGAACATGATCATGAATATCCTGCGGAACGAAAAATACTGCGGAGACTGTATCCTCCAGAAAACAGTCACGGTCGACTGCATCTCCAAAACACGAAAAGCGAATCAGGGTGAAGCTCCCATGTACATTGTTGAGAACAATCACCCGGCGATTATCAGCCGTGAGGTGTTCAACCGTGCGCAGGAAGAACTGTCACGCAGAAATTCACTGCGGCTTCAATCGGATAAAACCGCAGTTACGGCAAATGGCCGATACTCAAAGTATGCTTTGACAGAAGTCCTCCACTGCGCAGAATGCGGCAGCCGGTATAAGCGTGTCACATGGAATATCCGCGGAAAAAAGAAAATCGTCTGGCGTTGCGTCAGCCGTTTGGACTATGGCAAAAAGTATTGCAAGGACTCCATCACCGCAGAAGAAGCTGCCCTGCATGGGGCCGTTGTCCGAGCGCTGAAGCGCTTTCACGCAGAGGACGAGT
>ENA-ORPD01001284-ORPD01001284.1-human-gut-metagenome-genome-assembly--contig:-NODE-1284-length-19056-cov-4.112731_pt1 | contig 19056 bp, 18 predicted proteins | sample MGYA00242143_ERZ509076 | MGnify/ENA primary metagenome ERZ509076 (study PRJEB26280, sample SAMEA2338706) | human gut metagenome | biome: human gut; feature: human-associated habitat; material: faeces... | reverse complement strand
CAGCTGTCTTAATTATCATAGAAGTTTGAATTTACAGACTTTTTTTCATAGTCTCCACAGAGAAATGTAAAACAGAACTGTATATCTTAGATTTACATTCCACTATGCATCTATTAATTCGTCAACAACATTCAACTCATTATCAACAGCATACAAATTTACATTCCACTATGTATCTATTAATTCCAAGTTGCTGGATAAAGAAATGTACATTTTCATCACCATTTACATTCCACTATGTATCTATTAATTCCTCAATGCCACTATTGCCATTAACACCCTCAAAAAATTTACATTCCACTATGTATCTATTAATTCTATGCCCATTGTGATAGCCATAAGACCTAAGCCAATATTTACATTCCACTATGTATCTATTAATTCGCAGGGCTAACTTGCTTTTTTTGCGTTCTGCTGCATTTACATTCCACTATGTATCTATTAATTCAGTATCTTCTACACTATAGCCTAGTGCTCCTGCAATATTTACATTCCACTATGTATCTATTAATTCTATATAGATGAATGTGAGAAGAGAGGTATTCCGTAATTTACATTCCACTATGTATCTATTAATTCAAGACTGTTATTAATGGCAAAGAGTTTATAAGAAAATTTACATTCCACTATGTATCTATTAATTCCTTCATTTCGATGTACAGTCCGCAATATATTCCTTTATTTACATTCCACTATGTATCTATTAATTCTATCGCCGTCATCTAAGATAACCGGATAATATACTCATTTACATTCCACTATGTATCTATTAATTCCGTCCAGGAGGAAATTAATAAAAAGCTGGATGAAAATTTACATTCCACTATGTATCTATTAATTCTAGTAAAGATAACCCGATTACAATATTAATATATCCATTTACATTCCACTATGTATCTATTAATTCCTTTTTGATAACAGAGATTCAGTATTTACAGCACAAATTTACATTCCACTATGTATCTATTAATTCTCTCCATTTAAGCTTGCAAGGCTTGAATTCTGTGCAATTTACATTCCACTATGTATCTATTAATTCGATGTTTCATCAACAAGGCTGTCAGATGTGTATGTATTTACATTCCACTATGTATCTATTAATTCTGTATTATCTACTTTTTTTCGTTTTCCTTTTATGTCATTTATATTCCACTATGTATCTATTAATTCATGATGGTCCGCTACCAATTCATGTAACATTCCTGTATTTACATTCCACTATGTATCTATTAATTCTGATACCAACTGTTAGTGCCATGACCTGTAAACCGAAATTTACATTCCACTATGTATCTATTAATTCCTAAGTCTGATGGAACAGGTACACATTATGATGCAATTTACATTCCACTATGTATCTATTAATTCTGCTTTCCGTGTATCTGTCTTCAAATTCAGTTACAATTTACATTCCACTATGTATCTATTAATTCTTTTGAAAGTTCTATGAGCAATGTTGCAGCCATATCATTTACATTCCACTATGTATCTATTAATTCCTTGCGCATAAGGACTTATCTATATAAAGCCGTACAAATTTACATTCCACTATGTATCTATTAATTCTCTTCAGCATCCGAAGCTGCACTTACACCATCCAGATTTACATTCCACTATGTATCTATTAATTCACATCTGTTTACCTCCTGTTATTCAAATACAATCATATTTACATTCCACTATGTATCTATTAATTCTGGTTCATACGCAAAAGACCATTACGCAAAATTAAGATTTACATTCCACTATGTATCTATTAATTCAACAGGGCAGCCATTCACCACAGCAGTTACGGAAAAATTTACATTCCACTATGTATCTATTAATTCGCTTGGTTTAAGTCAAGAGGCTTTCGCTGATAAAATATTTACATTCCACTATGTATCTATTAATTCTACATCTTTGATAGTTTTATATAGATTGTCTAAATAATTTACATTCCACTATGTATCTATTAATTCTGCTTTTCTTGTTTTCTTTTCCTTGCGTGTGTAACATTTACATTCCACTATGTATCTATTAATTCCTTCATTTTCCCGGAATGTCTCTGCCGCCTGCTGCATTTACATTCCACTATGTATCTATTAATTCTTAGAGATGTAGTCGAATACGATAACGATTACGATATTTACATTCCACTATGTATCTATTAATTCAGAAATAAGCTATACAGTTGATGAATTTTCTACTATTTACATTCCACTATGTATCTATTAATTCGTAGAAGTTTCGTGGCTTGGTGATAGCTATAAGCAGATTTACATTCCACTATGTATCTATTAATTCAGACCCAAATACAGATACAAAGTATGTCGTAAGACATATTTACATTCCACTATGTATCTATTAATTCCTGCGAGGTGTCCTGCTGCCTCTGCTGCTCCTGTATTTACATTCCACTATGTATCTATTAATTCATACAGACCCAACACCTCAATATCTGTAATGTACACATTTACATTCCACTATGTATCTATTAATTCGCCACCAGCGCATTTATGGTTGAAATGTTAATGTCATTTACATTCCACTATGTATCTATTAATTCAGTTTTAGAGATATTTAAAATTACAAAAAAATATAAATTTACATTCCACTATGTATCTATTAATTCCGAGTTCAAACCTCGTATGGCACATTATTTATTATAATTTACATTCCACTATGTATCTATTAATTCTTACAGAAGTCATTACGAAATACTTCTGGCGGTCAATTTACATTCCACTATGTATCTATTAATTCCAAGCAGTTTTTCCGAAATGTGATACGTCCAAATTGATTTACATTCCACTATGTATCTATTAATTCGTAGACTGCAAGAACGTAATATGGACGCACATCTTCATTTACATTCCACTATGTATCTATTAATTCCAAGCACCCCTGAATATAACAACCATTGAAGGAAATATTTACATTCCACTATGTATCTATTAATTCAATGTTCAGTTATTAGATCATCATCCAACAGCTCTATTTACATTCCACTATGTATCTATTAATTCTTTGTTAAAATCAGTTCTGATAGTTGTATTGGATAATTTACATTCCACTATGTATCTATTAATTCCAGAAGACGAACTTACTTATATTGATAATATCAAAATTTACATTCCACTATGTATCTATTAATTCGAGGAACAGGTAAATACAGCGTCATCAGATATTAATTTACATTCCACTATGTATCTATTAATTCAAACTCGCTAGGAGCGACAGTAACACTATCAACACTATTTACATTCCACTATGTATCTATTAATTCAGGACTACTCCGTCACCTTTTATCCCGAACAAAGTCATTTACATTCCACTATGTATCTATTAATTCCATTTACAATATCTATCATGTCTGTTTTTCTCATTATTTACATTCCACTATGTATCTATTAATTCCAGGAATAGTGAATAAATTGAAATACCAATCTAAATTTACATTCCACTATGTATCTATTAATTCGGATGCTCTTTTGATGATAATAGAAGTTCTTACAAGATTTACATTCCACTATGTATCTATTAATTCTCCGCCCCTTTGATGTTAAATCCTGTAGTTAATCATGATTTACATTCCACTATGTATCTATTAATTCTTATCTGTGTGAGTTGCTAATACAGCTTCATATCCATTTACATTCCACTATGTATCTATTAATTCCTTACCAATCATAAAACCATAGTTGTAATTAAAAACATTTACATTCCACTATGTATCTATTAATTCTCCAGCACCTCCGCCGTCTATATGAATTGCATAAGAATTTACATTCCACTATGTATCTATTAATTCTTATACAACTCTGTCTTATAAAGTTTATTGTAATAATTTACATTCCACTATGTATCTATTAATTCCTATTATCTTTATTCAATACATTACTATAGCCATTATTTACATTCCACTATGTATCTATTAATTCTCACCCTGTAAATTAGTACCAACTAATATATTATAGATTTACATTCCACTATGTATCTATTAATTCTCACAATTATTTTTACCAACTGTGATTACATTATTATTTACATTCCACTATGTATCTATTAATTCACTTATAAGGATAAGTAAGAAGTTTATTATATTCATTTACATTCCACTATGTATCTATTAATTCTCTTCGCACATTTTCACCACCTTTTTAATGATTATCTATTTACATTCCACTATGTATCTATTAATTCAGTCTTAATAAAATTCCAATGTGGTCTACTATGTGTATTTACATTCCACTATGTATCTATTAATTCGTTTTTATTAGTCCAGTAAGCAGTGCTAATATCGTCATTTACATTCCACTATGTATCTATTAATTCAGAACAGCAAACTTACAATGACGTTGTTTCTTATAAATTTACATTCCACTATGTATCTATTAATTCCAACTGACCATTGATACACATACAGTTATTATTTCTATTTACATTCCACTATGTATCTATTAATTCAGTTATAGAATTCATCAAAATTCGGAAACTCACTCATTTACATTCCACTATGTATCTATTAATTCTAGATTAAATAAGATACTAATACAATCCCGATTATATTTACATTCCACTATGTATCTATTAATTCGAATACTGCTTTAATAATGACATCATTACTCCATAATTTACATTCCACTATGTATCTATTAATTCTTGCAAGATTATGAGAATTACAAGAAAAGTATTCTTATTTACATTCCACTATGTATCTATTAATTCTCGTAACACCAAACTCAACATATTTCAAGCCTTCCACCCCTACATTTTGTCGACCTAACATATCATACAGCTATTATCTTACAAAATTTTTAACTATATTGTCAAATAAGTGATAACTACTATATTGTCGACCTCCCAGTCTTTTTACATTATTACTGGTCGACAGACAGATTACATACTATATAAGCAGCCTAAATTATAAAACTTGTTGTATCATCCTGCTTTCCCCACAATTCTTTATCAAGCCACTTCTCTTGTCTGCTTTTAAAAAGAATAACAGAATCCAATTCATTATTAATATAAGGGAGTAATTCCTTTTGCATTTTTGTTAACTGAACTTTTGATAGTTCACCCTCAAACACTGAATTTTGTATGTGCGACATATATTTCTTACATATTTTAAATATATGTGACCACCTTTTTCTCCCATTTTCATCTTTACTTACATCATATACCAAAACAACATACATATATCTCTCCTACTTACAAGCCATTAAATTCATTCAGCAAAATCATGCAAATAATACTGTGAATTAAAAGTTAATCTACTTACAATTTATTATTTCTATATACCACTATAACATATAATCAATATTGATACATAATATCTATTAATGTAATAGTATTCAGACTTACCACCATATCCTAAAACCTTCATATTCTTTTTCACCTATAAGATGCTTTATAAGCTTATATGCTTCTAACCTTATTAAATATTGATAAGACACTTGTCGTCCAAGCTCTTTATGCATTATTGTCTGTTTCATCCTGTTTTCAAATTCTGAAACAATTAACTTAGATGCCTCTTTTTTCAAATGAAGATAATTTAATTCTTTTGTAAAACTATTCTCTGTTATCTGTTTCCTGTTAAGTAATGAAAATATTAATCGGTCCCCTATCAGTGGTTTAAACACCTCCGATATATCAAGACATAGCGAATATCTTCTCACACCCGGCTCATGTAAATAACTTATAGTTGGATTTAACTGTGTATGATATATTTCGCTTAATGTCCTTGTATACACAAGTGAATTAACAAATGAAATCAACGAATTAATCATATTATCTGGCGGATGCATTACTCTTTTATCAAATTCTATTTCCTGATTAATAATTACACTCCATGCAGCATAATATCTTTTTCTTATATTTCCCTCTATTCCCATAAGTTCCTGTACAGATTTTACTTCTGACAATCCAGCACGCAAAGAATTTATATCCTTCATATACTCAGATACATCTTTATCTCGTCCATTATAATATCGTAAATTTCTATATATATTATCTGCTGCCGCCTGAATAAACTTTCTGGCTATTAAAAGTCTTTTATCATATTCTGTATAATACTGCACCTGATTTACTAATAACTGACCTGCAAGATTACTCTCTTTAGGATAGAAACTTCCTGTATAGAAATTATAATAATTAAAAAAATGTATCGGTATTCCATACTGGGATATGTAACTTAAAAATGTCGTATTAAAAGACATTTCTGACATAACATATATATCCGATATACGCTCTATAGGTATATCTCTTTTTTCACCATCATATGATGTAAATCTTAATGTATTATCTTTTCTTTTTAAATCTCCATTATTATATACATAAAAACTCTGCTGCATTTCATTCCTCCACTTACTACATAAGACTATATAAAACACATATCAAAATAAGCACATTTTTTACATATCTTGGTTTTATTCAATTCTGGTGGCAATTTATACTCCTTTATTTTATTAATATCATCAATAATTTTATCAAGTTCCCTGCAATCCTCATCTGTTAACTCTATCTCTATATTTCTTTTAACCAAAGGATAGTCAATTTTTCCAGTAAGCCCTTCTACGCCTCTCTTTTTCAAATAATAAAGGTAGTACTTTAACTGCCATATTCCAGCTTCCTCTATCGCCTTACTCTTTTTCACCTCATGTAATTCTTTCTTCTCACGTATGAAATCAATATTAATAACATCATCAATATTAATATGCTTGTCATCCCTTGCATAACTATTCTCGTCCAGCAATTTACCAAGCTGTACATTTTCATTGCCATCTTCCATTGTAATCTGATGACAAAAATACCACAATTTTCTTTTACATATAAAATAATAATATATCATTACACCTGTTATTTTATCTTCCATAACTGTAAACCTCTTAAATACTACATACTCTTGATATTATTAACAACTATTACATAAATATAGAAGCCTGCATCTGTTTTTTTATTAACCCACTTCCCGTACATTTTTCTATATCAAATTCATAATCCATACTTGCTCTATGTATATTCAGTTCTGCTTGCCTTGCTTTGTTTTTTCCATCCCCATTGCCACTTTCCCCAATAACACATTCGTCAACTGATTCTGGCAATTTATATTTATTATATGTTGGCAATGACAAAGTCATATCCGATATTTTAGATGTAAATATACTTCTAATGTCCTTTTTAATATATTTATCATTAATTATCTTTAAGCAATTGTCTATAAAATCAATATTTTGGTTATATATGTTATCAGGTATTATCGTAACACTATTTATATTGCGGAATTGTCTATCAGCTTCTTCTTTACTATACTCTGCCTCATTAATTATTTGGAAATTATCAAGAGCCTTCTTTATATTTTTGTAATAAGCAGTATCTACTAATTCCTCTGTACAATACACCCGGTTTATATATTCATTCTTTTCTCTTTCTGCTAAAGGTCTTCCTGTATAATCTTTCAGTATATTTACTGAGCGATTATATATATCTTTATCATATATATAACTAATGCTTTTTTTCTTATTACTTTTTACATCATCACCATTAAGTATTTCTTCTGAATTTCCTTTGCTATTAATTTCTTCTGCAATATATATATGAACATTAGCCTCTATAGGTACATAACGCATATGTCTGTTACACCTTCCTAGACGTTGTAATAAACTATCAACCGTGCTCATTTCTGTATACAATACATCAAAGTCAATATCCAGACTCGCTTCTACAATCTGCGTTGTTATCCATATACCAGTAGACGAATTATCCCTTGAAAATGACATTATATTTTCTTCTAATATTCTTCTATGTTGTTTTATAAAATTTGAATGTAAAAGATGTATTTCTGTTTTCTCTTCATCCATCCTGAAATCGTATATATCACATATTTTTTTATACAACGCCTGGGCACTGCTGATAGTATTACATATTACTAACACTTTTTTATCTCTGGCATCTTCAATAACTTTATCTACATTAATATCTCCATACTCTGCATCAAGCCAATGTCTTACATTTTCTGCCACTGTTGAAAAATCTTTATATTCATAATCTACTGCTTCTATAAGACCATATTCCTCCATTAAACTTCTTAACACTGGTGGAAATGTTGCCGTTATAATCGCAAAATGTCCTCCCATATCTGATACAATTTTCAGACCATATATAATTGCTGCTATAATTTCCGAATCATATGATTGTATTTCATCTATTATAACTTTAGAATATTTAAGTGTTGCTGCAAATATTTCTGTTCCCAATGCTTTGTATACAAACTTAAATATCTGATCAACAGTACACACAGTCAATGGAAAAGAAAGCAGCTTTGCCTTTTGATACATATTATAAGCACTTTCCTCTCCCGTCCTGCTTTCATCTATAAAATGCTGCATACTTCCTGAATGTAATAAGGTGACATCACCATAATTATATGTTTTCTTTATTCTGTCATATATAGCATTAGATGAAACCATATATGGTAATGTATAAAAACATTTTTCACCATCAGCCCACAATAAAGCTGCTTCTGTTTTTCCCATACCTGTTGGTGCTACTACTACTACATTCTTATTAATATTCTCTTTCATATATAGCTGCATAGAATTAAATTGCATATTATGTGACTTAAAGTAAGAATAAATATTGTTAACTAATATTTTGTTATCAATATCCGAAACCTGTTCTGCTTTATCGTAGCCTGAACTAACAGTATAATCGAACTTGTTTAACAGACCTTTGACTAGCGCATATTTTTCCCATAAGTCATTATCAAGCCTCTTATTAACTGAGGTTTCATTATTTCTAAATAAAATTTTATTAACATTGGCCGCTCTTATCTTTATATCTTCTCTTTTATAAAAATCGACCAGATTATCAATATAGTATTTCTTACAGAATTCCTTTATTTGAGCACTTTCCCACTTATCTTCCCTGTCATGATGATGATAAACAACAGTTATAAATATCTTAAAATCTTCTACCGTACAATCTGGAACCAGATTGCTTAATTCATCCTGCGATATACTTACAGCACTTAAATATCCATGAGGAATTTCATAATCGAATGTTTCATCTGAATGTATATCTCTATTACCTATTTTAGTCTGAAATACTATGTTAGCTTTACCAATATCATGTATTCGACATGCTTCAACAACGAGCTTTTTCTCTTTCTCCGTAAAATATCCACCATATATTTTAAAAAAATTCTCTGCACATATTACTATATCTTCAAGATGCTGTTTTAACGTAACCTGTCCTTTTTCCGTTATATTTATAAACTCATCAATGGAATTATCAATAGCTGTTTTTTCACTTTGTGTGAGATTATCTTCTACTATTTCTATTGCAGATTTAATCTTTTTAACAATTTCACTTTTCTCATCATCAGATAAACTTTTTGTTGCTGACTTTGCATAATACTCCATATGTTCTCCTTCTACTCTGTCAAACTCTTATGTAATTATTGATAAATAAATCTAATTCCAATATGTATCTATTAATTTTAATTACGCAAATACTACTACATCTTCTGATTGTGAATCATCTACTAAAATATTTTCTATCTCTATTCCACTAGGATAATAAAAAACTTTAACCCGTCCGCCTTCTTTCTCTGACTTCCATCTACGCAGCCCCTGTTTAGTTATCTCATACTCCTTATTCAAGGTATAAACAGTAGAATTACTGTTTTCAAAACCTCTTTCCATAATATATGATACTGGAATGTATATATTATGCTTTGTATCTGCTTCGTCCTCTTCTCTTATATTTACTATATCAACACTTTTTATATCTATCAAATCCTCATATCTTCCAAGCGACAGATACATAGGTGGATTTTTAAGTGCTTCATATATAATCTGCATATCCTCATCTTCTTCTGGTAAAATATGAATAATTATCTCATTTTCACAAACTAATTCTACATTAGCCACTCCTTTGAACACTCCATATTTTTCACCATCTTCAATGCATATATTATGTCGTCCTTCTTCATATTTTGCCCCAGATGAAAAAGAATATCTTGTATACAATTCAGAAATCATTCCCTGATTAGTTCCCTGTATACTTAGTTTCATCCTATGGTATCTCTTAAATCCACACGCTGCATGTATCATTCCTATAATGGTAGAATATGGTGGAAGTGGATACGTTTCTTTTATAATAAAACTGCTTGGCTTTTTATAATTGGCAAGATTTTGAAAACAGTGCAGTCTAATTGCTTTCATCATAATATTCGCTCACTTTCTCTTTCAACTGGCTAAATGCTTTTGCTACTGTCACTGCATGTAACTTTTCTTTAAGCTCTGCATCATTGTCAAATATATCCGATACAACTCCAACAACAGTATTATCATTTATACTGTCATCCCCCTGCATTAAATCTAGAAATGCACCTGTCCTTATACTATTATTCTTAATACGAACACAATTCTCAAAGAAAGGATTTTTCCTAGCATAATTACCGCCAATAACAAATAGTGGTGAAAGATTTTCTCTTCTTCCTTTAATATCTCTATATAAATACTGTATGGCATCTAATAGGGCATTTACTCTTTCTGTCTTTTGTTCTGGTGATATACTTATATCTACATCCTCTCCTACTCTGTCTAGATCAATCGATAATGTATATGTGTAATACGCCCTGTGTATCTCACTCTGTGCAATAGCATTACCAAGATTTTGTCGTTTTGCAAGTCCCATATTGGTGAGGAACTCTAATTCACCCTGATAAGGCTCAAGAGATATCGCATTACTCAGTCTTGCCACAGCGCTTCTTGTTGTTGCTCCACCCTTAAGATTATCATCTTTAGATGTCGTCTTCATATAACCAAATAAATCTATCTCTGGATAATCTTTTATTGTAGCGGACGGTGCAAACTGAACAACCCCCCTCTTTCCATCCACAGGTGTATCATCCCAATTAAGCTGCTGAACTAAATTATACCTTATAGCCTGCCTTGATATATATGAGTACTGTTGATAATCTCCCCTTGTCATCTTTTTCAAAGTTGTTATATTTCCTACGCCCTCACCATAATTGGCACTCTCTGCCAAGAATACCATTGTTAATGTTAATCCATCCTTTTTCATCTATATGCCCTCCTTAATCATTCTTATTATCTTGTTTTTTAGAATTTGAATTGCATCCTTTTAATCCGAGTAAAAATGCATATCCGTACTCTTCAAATAATGCTGGATTATTAAACATATTTACAAACGCACCAGGAACTACCAGCTTACCTGCCTGCTCCTCATTCGCAGGTATCTTGCAGGAACTATATAATCTCATCACTATTTCAAGATACTTTCCTGTATTTTTTGTCGAAAGTGCATTCATAAGCTGATACAACGTGCCTCTGATACATTCATCATCTTTAGCCCCCTTTGATGCTAATAATGCTGTACGAAGTGAATAACCACTATTCATAACTGCTAATCTGTTCATAGCTATCTTACCTCCATTCTCTTTGCCACTTTTAACTATATTGCTCCACAAAAGTACATTATAAATCCAGTAAGCAGAGGCATTATAAGCTGGTGACTCTATTGATGCCCTTAACACTCTGTTAAGAAGCAGCTCCTGACCTTTAAAGTTCAGTATATTAAGAATAACCTGCTCATGAATATTAATATACTCCCCTTCTATCACAATATATGGATACATCTGCATATATTGTAAAGCATTCTGGACCTTTTTCTCTCTGATAATTTTCAATGCATCATTACTTACAACTGCAAAAACATACTTATCATCCTGCTTCGTACCTCTGATTATTACCTGGACACTGGATAATTCTTTAAGTTTATATTCCATCAGCCTGTTCAACATTCTTGCAAACCACTGTGAATAACTCTCTTTTTCACGCTTTACAGCATTATCCGGATATATATCATTTTCTTTTATATAAGCATAATCATTCTTTTTATTAGCCTCTATCATCCCTCTAATAGAAACATTTGTATTAAGAAATGCAAATCGGCTCCCTAAAAGATTAAATCCCAACGGACATAAAGCATAAATAAATGCACACTCTGGACACAAAAAAGCATCTACTTTACAATTCCAGAAAGCTGATTTTTTTCTTGAAAGGTCATCCGCCATATCCTTCATAAATGCTATTGAAACCTTGTCCCTGCTCCCCAGCAGTTTTCCACAGTCAATGCATATATCTTTATCCTTACTATGCGATTTCTTAACATATTCTTTGAATGGTTCTACAAAATCCTGCTCAAATAATATTCGCATATTTTTCTTTGCATTAGCTCTTAATAAAAAACATTTTCCATCCCAAAAACGGTTAATATAATTATATATAACACTTTTTATAACAAATGTTTCTTCACATAAAGGCTGCTTTAAAAATATATTTAATTCTTCTAAACGCCTTTTAAGTTCACACGCTTCTAACTTAAAGCTCAGCTTTTCTTTCTGCAGATTCTCATATATATATGCATTCTCTATGTCATTCTTTATATTATCAAAGCCTGACTTGTAACTATTGGATAAAAGCTTATCACTGATAAACTTAAGCATATCTTTATTAGCAGAATTTTCCTGCCATACATCATTATTTATTTTGTCTATAATAATATTAATATTATCTAAAACTCTTGCATACACCGTACTATCTCTGTAATATGTAACACAGGCTTTAAAAAATATATCTGTCCAATCAGCTTTTTCTATAAAATCTTCATCCAGCCATAATCCACTTTCATATGGTTCAAAACCATATTCAGTACTTCCCTGCTCTTTTATGCCATATTCCCTGCCTTCAAGAATACCTATATTATATTCCTTAAGCATATAATATAACCCGACAATACCAGCATTTTTAAGAAAATCCCCCGGTATTATAAGATGCTTACTCATTTCTTACCTCCTCTCAGTTTAATCAAATTATTTGTATACACTTTCAACTCCAATGCATACCTATATACCATACATATTGTTACGTTACATCAGCACTTCCCACTTACCATGCCCTTCACTACGCCTGCTGCCAATTCCTGACTGATAAAGTATATTAAGCAGCTCTTGATTTCCTGTTATTTTATAAATTCCTATATTGGCATCTATCTTTCTTCCAAAACAATTGACTACAACTTTCTTACCCTTTACTGGCAACAGTGAAAAATCTTCCATGGATATATCCAGATTAACCTTCTGCAAGAATATTGAAACATTATCTCTTACCTTATCAGCAAATTCAGCACTTTCATATGTATAATATTCATCTTTATTAGTATCTGCATTATGTTGTCTTACAATAAGTGGACTTTGCATTTTAATAACAAGTTCATTATCAACAATCTCTTTTCTATTTTGTGATTTTATTGAAATAAGTTTCATTGCATTGTTATTAAGCGGATATTTCTTCATTCTCATTAATTGAAATGAATTAAACCACTCTATGGTCTGTCCCATATCTGCATCAGTGAAAAATATTTTAAATCTCGTTTCTTTAAGTTTTATCACATCTTTGTCAAAAACAGCTCCTGGCAGATATACACTATATGTAAATGTTTTTATTATTGACTTACTTTTATCATATAATCTTTCAAACATTTCCTGTGAATAATTATTACTTGCTGCCTTTAAAAAGCTCACAATTGTTCTTTCATATTCTACTGGCAGTTCTGGCTTTTCTAGCTGAAATTCTAATACTAACTGAATCATCAATTTCACCTCCTTTATTATCTCCTTATGCTATAGATATATCACTTATCATTATATATGTCAATATAAAAGTTAACTATTAGGTGCGAATTTATTTCAATATCTTTATATATTGATTTTTTTATTTTTTTACTGTAGAATTCTAAATTATAAACATTTACCATACTGGAATGTAAATAATAGATAACTATTATATATTTTATTTTAATATCAACATATTGGAATTATAATTTGATAATATTCTACCACCATCTAAAAAAGGAATTGCCGCAAATTTACAACAATTCCTTTTTTCTTTTTATTACATTTTAAATTTCATCTAAAACACATTATATATCTTTTTAGTATACACAAAACGCATTTCCACGTTGCCAAGTCCTATAAGCCATCCTAATAGTACATTTGATTTGACCGCACAGAATGTCACAACCAATTTCTTTTCCTCAGCTTTTTCATTATGTTCATTATCAGCTGATTCTATATCCTGTTGACATATTTCTTCTTTTATATCTATCCATTTTCCAAACTGGTCTATAAAAGTTCCAACAAGTCTTTCAGGAATTCTGACCTTGATTCTTCTTTCTTTGTCAGTATACATCCCCATTCTTTTTGCAACATATGTATCTGCATTAAAGTGCATGAATAACTCTTTGCCTTGTCTATCAGTTTCCATTATTTCAATATTATCCAGCTTATCTACTCTGTAGTGACGTTCCTTGCAAACTCCATTTTTTTCAAAGGTGTCATATCCATATAGATAATACCTGTCATTCGCCCCTATGTATATCTATCCCCATTTCTTCTTCAAGCTGATTCAGATATCTTACAATACTATCTCTTCCACATTCAGCAGTCTCCTCTGCCATATAATCTTTAATATCTGACATAGATAAGGGATGTTCTTTATCCGAATATTTCATAAGCACCTGATATAATATCAATGCATTATTTTTTCCTTGTTTCCCCATTAATTTCACATTCTTTTTCATCTTTTTTGTATGTTCATCTTATGCATTAACTCCCCTATATTCTACTTAATATCCTTAATAAATTTCTCAAGCTTATCATGATTATTCTTTGCCATTTCACTATTACGGTCTGCTAATGCAACCTGATTTTTTATATTTTTAAGTGTCTTTGACAACTGCGCCATGCACCTGTCATTATCTCCGCCGCCACTAAATGTAAATACAGCATCTATTTTATCAGCTATTCCATATTTTTTTATAAACGTATTTACTGGTGCGGCTGGCATTCCTGCCCATATAGGTGTGCCTAATATAATTTCATCATAATAGTCTATATTATCTGGAACTCCTTTTATCTGTGGTTTTCTGCCAAATGTTGACTGCATTCCGCCAACAAGCATCTGCCTTACTGTATTTTGAGGCAATGGCTTAACCGGCTCTATTTCAAATATTTTAGCACCAAGCTTTCTTGCTATTTCTATTGCTGCTTCTTTTGTATTTCCTGATAATGAATAATAAACAACTGCTTTGCTCATAACTATCTCCTTTGCCTGAAAAATGTAATAATATTAGTGTCAATGAAAAAATTTCTTCTGCATGTGAAATGCAGATAAAAACAATTTTATGCTTTTAACATATACATCATAATAACACACAAACAGCATTGTTGAAAAATTATATGACACTTGTTTTAAACTTATTTTAAAATAACTTGTTTCGTAGTTTTGAATACTATGTCAAAAGGTATTGTTGATAATAAAATCTTGACATCTCTGCCATGATGTATTATCATCATAATAGTTTGAGTATCAAAGCATTGTGATGATGGTTCAATAATTCTTGTATACTCCAACAATATATACATAGAAATGAGGATTGGTTTAATATGGATCTTAGTGCAAATAAATGTAAGCTTCCTGAATTACATATTGGTAATAAAACAGCAAGACTTCCTATTATACAAGGTGGCATGGGTGTTGGTGTCAGCTTAAGCAGTCTTGCAGGTGCAGTAGCAAAGGAAGGGGGCGTCGGAATTATTTCAACTGCCCAGATTGGTTATGATGATGATGCATTTGAATATGATCAGGCCGGCTGCAATTTAGCAGCAATAAAGAAGCATATCCGCAAAGCTAAAGAAATTGCCGGTGGTAATGGACTTGTTGGTGTAAATATTATGGTTGCACTTAAACATTATAAAGAACATGTAAAAGCAGCTGTTGCCGCAGGTGCCGATGTAATTATCAGCGGTGCCGGTCTTCCGATTGATTTACCAGCACTTGTAGACAAAGCTTGTCAGACTAAGATAGCTCCTATCGTATCATCAAAAAGAGCTACGCAGCTTATATTAAAAATGTGGTCACATAAGTATGACCGAACCGCTGATTTTATCGTAATAGAAGGTCCAAAGGCTGGCGGACACCTCGGATTTTCTAATGAACAGCTGAACAATACAGCTTCACTTGATTTCGATAATGAAATAACTAATATTATAGAATGTAAAAAAGAATATGAAGATAAATACTCAAAAAAAATACCTGTTATTGTTGCAGGTGGAATATTCGATAAACAGGATATTATTCATGCAATTAAGCTTGGGGCTGATGGAGTACAGATAGCAAGCAGATTCGTTGCTACTAAAGAATGTGATGCCTCACCTGCTTATAAACAGGCTTATATCAATGCCAGACAAGAAGACGTTCAGATTATACAAAGTCCTGTCGGAATGCCTGGAAGAGCTCTTCGCAATGCATTTATTAAACAACTGGACAATTCAAGAATTCCAATTTCAAAATGTTACAATTGTCTTGAAAAATGTAACCCTGCAAAGGTTCCATATTGTATTACAAAAGCTCTTATAAATGCTGTAAAGGGCGATGTGGATAATGGCTTAATCTTCTGCGGTGCCAACGTTGGCCGGATAAATGAAATTACAACTGTACACTCACTTATGAAGGAGCTTACAGAATAACTACATATGAAACAGAAATCACCAGGGCTTTAGTTTCATATGTAGTACACTTAATATAAAATATTGTACTTATTATGTAACTCTACACCACCTGGCACCACCGCCAGTTAATTGCCAGCCGGTTTATCCTGCTGGCAATATTAAATAATGTGCCTTATAGTACTTCTTAAATTCCAGTCATGCAAATAAATTATCCCACTGGCAACATTAAATACTGTACTTTATATACTGGCTGGCAGTCCAATTGTTCTATACTCTCTTATAAATAATTGGAACATCGTATCCGAAGGTTCTCTTTCCATTCACTTCCATGCTTTCTGATACCTCAAGACAAGCTTCTGAAAACTTCTCCCATAATCTAAAGGTCATAACCGGAGTAAACTGGCTTACGCTTCCTCCCTCCCAGCTTCCATTATTTTCCTTATATATTGCTGGTGTAAACTTCTCAGATTTTCTAAGTTCACTATAATCTACACTCTTCATTGAGTTATAAGAAAATGTATTCTTGTCTTCTCCTGCAGGAATTTCATAAGAGGAAAGTATAATTCCATCGTTACTATCTGTAATTAGGAATAAATGTGGTGATGCATGACGTTTTCCATCTGTTTCATAATAACTTTCCTCTACAACAAATATTCCATTAAAGCCCTCTGGAATATTTTTTATTTTATCATTGCAGACAGTATTTACATGTTGTGCGTATGGAAAGCTTTTACCAGCTTCCTTCATTTCCATAAACTGTTCTTTGTTATCAAATTCTCCAGTCATAAGTTCTACAAACTTTTTAATTTCCATCATAATGTTATGCCTCCATGTGATAATATTTTATTATATTTATAATTGTAATAATATGACAATGAACGTAAATTCTACCGCTTAGTGATGCCTCAGAGCTGCTCCACATAATTCTAAAACAAAAGCTGAAGTCCCATAGCTATAATCCACATATATGCACAAGTTTTCGGAATCATTAAAAGTCCAACCTTTGGTTTAGTTTTACTGAATAATGTTACTGGTATATAGCATCCAAATGAAATAATAATTGCTGCTACCATCCTTGTCAGATGATATCCATAAGCATTTCCTGAAATCAAATACAGAATAATTACGCCTATACCGGTAACTGCAAAGACTGAATTTCTAATAACGGATAATTTCATATTTCCCTCATCTGTGCACCAATTATTCTGTGGGAACAAACATATTACAATTCTAACAATTGCTGATATCCATATTATAACCTCAATTATTACTGGTATTGTAAACCCTGGAAATGTAAATTTCCAGATATACATCAAAATAATATAAAATACTGTCATTGTAATAGATGATATCTGTAATCCAATTCCTAGCTGTTTCTTTATCTTATCACTACTTCCACCTACTGCTCTGATAATTCTTGGCACAAGATGAAATGCATCTCCTCCACAAAGTGTTAATGTTAATATTCCATAAAGAATAAATAACATATCCCCATTTGAATATATAAAAAATAATATTGCAGCAACAAGATCAAAAATCAGATATACTGCATCAAATATTGCTTCCATAACATCTGGAAGCTGTGGTTTATAATTGTTCTGCTTCATTACTAGTTCTGCTCCTTATACTCTTTTATATATTTTTCTGCATTATTGCAGATCTTATCAAACACATCTATACACATATGCTTTTCTTCTTCTGTTAAACCACTTAAAACATCATTAGCAAACTGTTTCTGTGCATTTATTCCCGCTTTTACAATTATCTCTGCCTTATCTAATAAAATAATCTCAATATGCTTTTTATTATCCTTACTTTGTATTCGTTCAACAAGACCTTTATTTTCAAGATTCTTTAGTGATGTTGAAACGTGGGATTTTGTTGATTTTCTAACCTTTACTATGTCTGCAGCTGTATTATGCTGAGGATTATTATGAAGGAACATAAGTATATCATATTCCATCTGTGTTAATTCATACCTGTCGCACACTTCTCCTGAAAGTAATTCATAGTAGCTTGTAATTGTTTTATGCTTATCCCAGAAATACATCCTGGCCTCCTTTACTATCGTTCTTTTTAGAACGATTATAGACAGATTATTCTGTTATGTCAATCATTTTTTCTTATTCGACTCACAAAATCTTTACTCTATTTTGTGTAATGATTTTTACTTAATGATTTTTATGTAAGCATTAGTGATAAAATAAGAGCAAGTACTGAAAGGTTTTTGTTGCCTTAGCACTTGCTCTGCTTCTTTATATCAAAGTTATTATATATAGTTGTATGTTGATGATTTGCTGGTCTTTAATTTTTTATCAATCCTATTGCACTCTTTTCGCAAGCCTGCAATGTTACTTACGCCAGATTCTTCTCACCTTCATTTTGTTTCTTTCCCGCCATTCTCATAACTTCCTTCCATGCTGGTGAGAACAGATAATAACCTATCATTGCAAACATTCCAAAGCTGAAAGAAA
>ENA-ORPD01001247-ORPD01001247.1-human-gut-metagenome-genome-assembly--contig:-NODE-1247-length-19557-cov-3.349092_pt1 | contig 19557 bp, 15 predicted proteins | sample MGYA00242143_ERZ509076 | MGnify/ENA primary metagenome ERZ509076 (study PRJEB26280, sample SAMEA2338706) | human gut metagenome | biome: human gut; feature: human-associated habitat; material: faeces... | reverse complement strand
AAAACAAGGAATAAAGAGTGAAAAAGAGGTTTATGGTGCAACTCTTTCTAATAATAGTTTAAAAATTGTAAAATTTAAAAATCAAAAGGTTGAAAATAAAAACGAAAAATGATATAATAATTCAAAAGGAAAAGTAGAAAATGTCTTCAAAAATTGATATTAAAAAAATTGATAAAAATTTTTCTTCTCATCTGTCTAACGACATTTCGTATAGATGGATAAATCCCTTGAATGTATCCGATATCTCAGTATATGGTTTTAATTGGTTTCAAAAAGATCGAAGATATCATCGATTTCCACAAGATAGTGATAAAAAAATGGAAAAATTAGATGGTTCTGTTGGTGTTCTTGCTAATAATTCATCTGGTGGAATGCTAGCCTTTTGGGGTTCAATCCAATCGCTTAAAATTAGAGTAAAACTTTCTTATATGTTCAATATGGGACATATGGCTTATACTGGACAAGCAGGTTTTGATCTTTATATGGGAGAAAATTTTGATAGTCTTAAATTTTATCGGACTGCTAATTTTAATTTTAATTATAATCATTATGAATTTACTTTTTTTGATAGGAATGAAGCACTCAATCAACTTTTTGTTTTAAACTTTCCCCTTTATGCATCAGTTGAAGAAATTTTAGTTGGTGTTAATGAGGATGCGGAAGTGAAAAAAGTTGAAAATTTATTTCCTAATGAGGGTAAAATTGTCTTTTATGGAACCTCAATTACACAAGGTGGCTGTGCTAGTAGACCAGGAATGAGTTATACACAAATTATTTCTAGGCATTTAGGATATGAATGTTTGAATTTTGGTTTTTCTGGAAATGGAAAGGGACATATTGAGGTTGCTCAAATTTTATCCACAATTGAAAATGTTAAAATGTTTATTTTAGATTATGAGGCAAATGTAGAGTTTACAAGATTAAAAAGTACATTAAAACCATTTGTTGCAGAACTAAGAAAAAAGTATCCAACTGTTCCAATCTTTATAATAAGTAAGATTATTTTCAGTTCGGAAACGCATTTTTCAAAAGATGCAGAAGAGGAATGTATGATTCGTAGTTATCAAGAAGAATTTGTAAAGACATGTTCTATTTTTGACAAAAATATCTATTATATAGATGGAAGGACACTACTTGGTGATGATTTTAATGAAAAGACTGTTGATGGTGTTCATCCAAATGATTATGGTTTTGCAAGTATTGCTAGAACTATAGAAAACAAAATAAAAGAAAAATTATAAGTAAAGAGGTGTTAAAATGGAAGAAAAAGATAACATTGTAGATGTAGAATCAGAGGTAATTGAAGAAAAAAAGGTGGATAATACAGGAAATTCCAATCAAAATGATCAATCTAATACGATTCTTTTTTCAATTTTAAGTTATATAGGTATTTTATGGTTAATCCCTTTATTGGTAGAGAAAAATGATAAAGTCGTTAGATTTCATGTAAATCAAGGTATAGTTTTATTCATATTTGATATTATTGGCTCAATTGCCGTAGATATTTTATCAGCTATTTTTGTCTTTATACCAGTTATTAGTTTTTTGGGAGTTGTTATTGCTTCCTTATTTGGTATTTTATGTTTTATACTGATGATAATTGGAATTGTAAATGCTGCTAATAAGAGCGAAAAACCATTACCTATTATTGGCAAATTTCAAGTTTTAAAATAATTAAAAAAAATTAAGAGTTTTCTCTTAATTTTTTTCTTTTAAGAAAATTTTGTTTAAAACTTTCTATCCATATGAGTTTTTGCCAAATTGCTAAGCTTAAAATAATAATACTTGTAATACCTAAGATAAATAAATAATGTACATCCCATTTTTTCAAAAGAATCGCAACACTAAATCCAATGATTGAAATAAGGATTAGAGAAATCATTGAAGAAAGTTGAAATCTAAATTTAGTAATTTTTATTAATTGAATTAGATTTACGATAAAACCTAATATCATGGTTGCTGTTGTAGCAATTAATACGGAATTTAGACCAATACATGGTATAAAAGATAGAACAACTAAAAGGAGTAATCTGGTTATGTGAATTATAGTTGAAGTTATAAAAACTTTTTTGGCATAACCACTTGCTTGTAAAATAGCAACAATTGGAATGTGCAAATAATAGCAAATAAACATAAAGGTCAAATACTTAATGTAAGTAGTGCCCTCAGTAGTACCATAGATTAAGTTCATATATTCATTTGCAAATAAAAATAAATTGATAGATAAGATAATACTAGGTATTAAACAAAAAGTTAGACTTTTTCTTATGTAATAATGAAGGGAATTAGTTTTATTTAGGGCACTGGCTTCTGAAACACTTGGAACCATGGCAGTTGATAAAGCAAAAGGTAGAAAAGAAATAAAGGTTAGAAGAGGTATGGTATAAGCATCTAGAATAGTATATGTTGTTTGAATATCAGTTACTTTATAACCTAAGTAACTTAAAATAGTTGTGTAAAGAATAGGTTCTAGAAAATAGGTAAAGTTTCCGATTAAACGTGATGTAGTAGTGGGAACTGCCATAGCAATGATTGCTTTTCCTTCCCCACTAGTGTTATCATATGATTCAATGGGATATTTTTTAATCTTAATCAAACTATAAATAATAGCACAAATTTCACCAAAACTAAGAGCTAGAAGGCAAAAAAAAGTTGCGGTAATAATTCCATATGGTAACATAATATAAAGAAAGATAAGACTAAAACCAATTCGGCCAATTTGTTCAATCAAATTACCTAAAGAAGAAATATGCATTTTTTTAATTCCTGTAAAGTAACCTTTTAATCCATCGCTGATACCTACAAGCATAATCAAAGGTGCACCCGCTAATAAAGGATAGAAAAGATCTTCATTTTTTAAAAAATGAATAGTTAGAGGTTTTAAAAAAATAAGATATAGAATAAGCATAATAAAGGATAATAAAACCGAATATAAACATGATTTTTTAACTAATTTTTTTGGTGAATATTTCCTACTTACAATAGCTTCTGAAACAAGTTTACTAATTGTAATATTAAGACTAAATCCTGCTATACTTATAAAAAGCATAATGGTAGGAAAAGATAAAACATATAAACTCATTCCGTTTGTACCCAGCATTCTGGTTATAGCAATTTTATTGATCAGACCTAACATTTTCACTACAAAGTTAGTAATGATTATAATTAAAGTATTGATAAAAAAGGTATTATTTTGTTTTTTATTCATAACATTTTCTCCATTCAAACTATCATATGATTATGTTGCATAAATTATTTAAAAAAATAATTAGCATTATCAATAAAATTATCAACAAATTTCTTTATAAATAAACAATTTTTTGGTATAATATATTGTAACAATTTGATAGTTACTAATAGAATAGTAGAGGTGTAGATGATGAATTATAAAGATTATATTGCAATTATTGAAGATTTTCCTGTTAAAGGTATTTCTTTTAAAGATATTACTCCTTTAATGCAAAATGGTGATGTGTTTAAAAAAGCATGTGAAGAATTAACAAATTATGCTAAAAAAGTTGGAGCAACTGTTATTGTTGGTCCAGAATCAAGAGGTTTTATTTTTGGTTGTCCAGTTGCGACTAATTTAGGAATAGGTTTTGTTCCTATTAGAAAACCTGGTAAGTTACCACGTGAAGAAATTCGAGCTGAATATAGTCTAGAATATGGTAAAAATACTTTATGTATGCATGCTGATGCCATCAAACAAGGAGGTAAAGTTTTAATAATTGATGATTTGCTAGCAACAGGTGGCACAGTTCAGGCTGCTATTTCACTTGTTGAACAACTAGGTGGTGAAGTAGTTGGATGTGCTTTTTTGATTGAACTTACTGGTCTTAAGGGGCGCGAAATACTAAAAGATTATAATATTTTTTCAATGATTGATTATGAATTTTAATTGTTAATTCATAACAATTCATTTTAAAATGAAAGGAGGTATGTTATGAATCAAGAAGGTTCTATTACGATTAATGATATTTTAGATTTAGCTAAAACTTATTTACACGAAGAAAAAAATATTCACTTGATTGAAAAAGCATTTTTGATAGCAAAAGAAAAACATGATGGTCAAATGCGTAAATCGGGAGAACCATATGTTCAACATCCTCTTGAAGTTGCATATATTTTGACGAATCTACATGCTGGACCTAGCACAATTGCAGCAGGTCTTTTACATGATGTGTTAGAAGACACGGATATGACTAAAGAGGAGATGGCTTTAGAATTTAACAAAGATGTGGCTGAAATTGTTGATGGCGTGACTAAAATTAGTAAATTAAAATATATGACTAAGGAAAAAGCATTGGCTCATAATCATGAAAAATTATTGTTGGCTATGGCGAAAGATATTCGAGTCGTTTTAGTAAAAATTGCTGATAGATTGCACAATATGAGAACGATTCAATTTCATGAGGAATCAAAACGGAAAAGAATTTCACAAGAAACGTTAGATTTATATGCACCTCTTGCTCACCGACTTGGTATGTATAGAATTAAGGCAGAACTGGAAGATTTGAGTTTTAAAGCAATTGAACCTGAAGAATATCATAAAATCGCAAGTGAAATAACTAGTCGAAAGGCTGAACGTGAAGAAGATATTGAGATAATGAGTTCGCAAATAGATGAACTTTTAAAAAAACATTTCATAACAAATTATGATATAAAGGGTCGTATTAAAAATATTTATAGTATTTACAAAAAAATTATCAATAAAAATAAAAAATTAGAAGATATTTACGATTTACTCGCATTAAGAATTATCGTTAATACAGTAGAAGAATGCTATAGAGTTTTAGGTATTATTCATAGCATTTGGACACCACTACCCATGCGCTTTAAGGATTACATTGCGGTACCAAAACCGAATATGTATCAATCCTTGCATACGACCGTTGTTGGTAGAGCCGGTAAAATTTATGAAATTCAAATTAGAACCTATGAAATGGATAAAGTTGCTGAAATTGGTATCGCTGCACACTGGGCATATAAAGAAAATGCAGGTTATTCACCTGAAAAAGAACAATTAGAAATTACTAATAAGTTAAAATGGTATAAAGATTTAACTACTTATGTTGAAAATTCTGATCATGAAGATCCATTAGATAGTATTATTGAAGATATTTTTAGTGCTAATGTTTATGTTTTTAGTCCAAGAGGAGATGTTTATGATTTCCCTGCAGGTTCTATGCCACTTGATTTTGCATACCGAATCCATTCAGATATTGGTAATAAAACAATAGGAGCTATTGTAAATGGTAAAATTGTTCCTCTTAGTTACAAACTAAAAACAGGAGATGTTATAGAAATTAAAACAAGTAATACATGTGCAGGACCTACGAATGCTTGGATAAAACTGGCTAAAACCTCGCATGCTAGAACTAAAATAAAAGGATTTATTAACAAAAAACAACGGGATGAAATTGTTGCAAGAGGTAGTGAGGAGTTTAATACTGTTGCCAAAAGTCTTGGCTATAATCCAACAAATTTGGATGAAAAAACAATTAGCACTTTCTTTTCCAAATATAATTTTAAAACACCAGAAGATTTACTGTGGTGCATTGGTAAAGGAGAATTGTCAGCACTTGCGGCAATGAATCGTATTTTAGGTTTAACGGATACTAAATTAGACAATGAGACCGCATTAAAACAATATAGTGAAAGTAGTTCAAATACTAGAAAACAAGTTGCGCACAATGGGTATGGAATTATTGTCGAGGGATTAGATCGAGCAAAAATTAAACTAGGTAATTGTTGTCAGCCCGTTTATGGTGATGAAATTGCTGGATATATTTCTAAAGGTAATGGTATCATTGTGCATCGATTAAGTTGTCCTAATATTGATAAAAACGGTAATGAAAGATTTATTAATATTTATTGGGATAAAGAGTCACATGGCAAGGTTTTTGATACAACCCTTAAAGTTTCCGCATTTGATCGTAAAAATTTATTAGCTGATATTATCAATATATTAAATACTTGTAATGTTACTATTGCATCTGTTACACTTAATAAAAATAGAAATGGTGAATGTATTGTAAAATTTAAATTACAAGTGGCTAATTTAATCGATTTAAATAATACGATTCTTAACCTTAATAAAATGTCTGAAATTTATGATATTGAAAGGATTTTTAAATAATGAGAGTAATTATTCAAAGAGTTTTAAAAGCCGATTGTATTGTTAATAAAGAAATTGTTTCTTCAATTCATCATGGTATGATGATACTTGTTGGATTTACTCATACGGATAGTGAAAAAGAAATAGAACAAATGGCCCTAAAGATAGCAAAATTGAGAATTTTTGAAGATTCTAATGGTAAAATGAATTTATCCATTCAAGATGTTGGAGGTAGTATTTTATCTATTTCACAATTTACACTGTATGCTAATTCCAAAGAGGGGAATAGACCATCTTTTATACAAGCTATGAATCCTAAAATAGCATCTGAATTATATGAAAAATTTAATCAAAAAATAAACTCACTAGGTATTCCCCTTGTTTCTGGTATCTTTGGTGCTGATATGAAACTGGATATGATTTGTGATGGACCTGTTACTATTCATTTAGAGTATTAGGAGGAAAGAATGTATCGTAACATTATTTTAGAATTTTTGGCTAACAATGATCAAACACTACATGAAAATGGATGTTATCAAATGACAATAGTTCTTTTTCCCTCTCAAACTTTAGGTTGTAATCGACTATTTAAAGAAGATGATGATGTAACTATTTATCATATTAAAAATCCATATACTTTTGAAAAAACTTATTCAATGCATAATTTAGAAGGAACTATTGTTGAATTGTTGATTGAAGATCAAAATAAAAAAAAGTTTTCTTATAGTGATTTTCAATATGAGTTAAAAGATCCGTATTATTTAAAAGATATTAGAGAACAAAAATTTTTATCAATAGAAGTAATGCCTATATTTACTGACAATGATTTCATTGCTTGTGCTCTGAATTATAGTAATAAAGAAGAAATGGATTTACATATTTCTAATAAAAAATGGTCCACATTTATTCATAAACTTTTGGAAGAACAAGATAAATTTTATAGTGACGATGTATTATGGAAAATTATAGAAAATGAAAATTTATATTATATTGTAAAAAATATTAATAGAAATAAATATTTTATGAATAAACAATTTCAAGATGATTATCAATATTCAAAAAATCTTATTTCAGTTCAAGATAAAGAATATTCACAATTGAAAAAACACCTTTCAATGTTTAAGAAAATTGTAGATGATAAAATAGAAATTTATTATTTAGCAAAAAATTTATGTAGTGATTTAGATAATCAGGTAGATGTATATTTATTTGCGTTAATCAATCACCATCATTTTAAAGAAAAGTATGCTTTTATATTTGCAAAAGATTTAGAAGATCATCAGCCTATAATAGAATTTTCAAAAAAATATTTCATGGCCATTAAAAAAGTAATACCTGATAGTATTTGTAAATTTTATCAAATTGATAAAAATACAGTTGGGATAGTCATTAATCGTGAAATAAAGAAAAAAGAAGAAGTCGATTTGCGTTTTATTTTAAAAAAAGAATATTTTATATTGGTAAATTTTCCTAAAAATTTATCGTTAGAAACAGATTTAGAAAAACTTTCTTTATATTTAAATGATGTTTTACCAACAGAATTCAATTTACATCACTATAAAGAATATTGTCATCAACAAAATCTTCAAAAATTAGAATGTGATTCTGTTTTTGAAAATAAATCAAAAATAATGATTAAAGCAGATACGATGAAAACAATTGGTCAAATCATAAATCCTATTTTACCGGATTATTATAGTATTGCTAATTATCAAATTTTTGAAAATGCTATGATAAATATGTTTGATACGAGTTTAAAAAAAGATTTTGAGAGACCTATTTTTACTATTTTGACTAAATCTTTTGCAAGAAGAAAAATATATGAACAATTAAAAAAAATAATTATAAAATATCCTGAAACTAAAATAATTTTGCATACAGCTAAAATTTTTAATGAATCAGTAGAAAGCATTTATCATGCTATGATTAAGATAAAAGAACTAGGTTATATCATAATTATAGATTCTAGTATTTTTATGAGTCTTGAATATAATATTTGTTTGAAGTTAGCAGATGCCATTTTGATTCGAAAAAATGAATTAACCAATTCACTAATTAGTAATAATCCATTTAATCAAAGATTATTTAACATGTATTATGAGTATGGTAAAGTAGTAATTTTTGAGGGGATTCCTAAAGAATGTGATGTTGAATTGATCAATGAATTAACATGTTTAATAATTGATAAGAATTAAATATGTTGAAATAGGAAAACTGAAAGGAACATTATCATGAAAAAAGTAAAAGAGTTTTTATTATCGATTATTTTACCTCGAAAAATGTATCGTCATCATAGTATGAAAGTTATATATTCGGTATTCGTTTTTATATTGTCAGCATTTCTATTATTATTTTCAATAAATTTATCCACTAAACGTTTTATGAAAGATATGATTGGTAGTGTTAATTTTGAAGAAAATGATTATAAGGTGGTAAATGAGATTCAACTACCAAAATATCGAATTGCTAAGTCAAATAGTGGTGGATATTATTTAGATGTAGAAGAAGTAGGAGAAGATGGAAAAGCAGACAATTTTAAAGGTGTTTTTGAAATTTTATTTGAGGATAGTAAAAATAATCAACTAAAATTAAATATCGTTTTTGATGAAAGTTGTGATTTATTTGGTGATGATCCTGCAAAATCAGTTGATAAAGATTTGTTTGATTTAAAAGGGTATATGACACAAACTCGCGAAGACAAAACGACTTATCTTCTTTATATATTTACTAAAAAATCATTTTATTATTTGTATGATTTAGGTCAAGAAAAAGATAGTAGTGGGAAATGGGTAGATAATGCTAATACTAGATATGGTTCATATGAAATGGATAACAATGGAGCATATAAATACTATTTACCGACTGATGTCTCAGAGGTAATGGATGAAAATGGGCCTATTTTAAATCAATATGGTAATTATGATACTAGTCTTTGGACAACAGAAACAACCAAAGATGCTAAAACTATAATTGATGGAAAAGAATTTTCAGCTCAAAGAAGAATTAAAGATGATATGCGATATGCCATTTATAATGGTAAATATGTGTATGGTAATATTGATATTGATAAAATAAATGCTGAAAGCGATGCTGTTAATTTTGGGAAAAATAAAGATATAAAATATGTTTTAACAAATCATGTAGAATTGATGGCAGAAGCAGATGCCAATATTCAAAAAAGTATGTATTCCTTTTTTGTTGTTATCATTAATATTGTTTTTCCGTTAGTTTGGGTTTTCATTACGTGGTTATTATCACGTAAATTTGTAATGAATAAATTTAAAGAATATTATGCAATTTGTTCAATTACGTATATTACAACCTCAATTTTAGGCTTTATTTTAGGTTTCTTTATTAAATTTGATACTTTAATGTTTATTTTGTTAATTATTGAATTAATTTATTATATTTTTGTAACTTTTAGAATCAATACGGATCCTAATTTATTGAATCCAAAAGATGAGGAAAGAAAAGATGATAGTAATGATAATAATAAACCTGAAGTGGAGCAACCTGCTATAACATTTAAAAAAATAAAATCTGATGATGCTTATCATGTTGAATAAAAAAAAGAAAAAAAATCATAAATTAAGGTTATCCTTCATATAGTGTATTGACTAAAGGGGGATTAGTTTATGAAAAAAAATCAACTTGCTTTAATCTTCTTAACCTTAATTACAATGCTAGCTGTTTGGTATTTTAAGAGTCCAACTGCAGAAAAAGATGATGATCCGACTATTATTGTTACAAATTCAAAAAATCAAGTATTGGCTAGTATGAGAGAGGCTATTAGAAATGAAAGAAGTCAAAAAATTGCAGATCTCAATAATATTATTGCTGACGAAAATGCGACAATTGTTAGTAAAACTGCCGCAACCTTAGAAAAAGAGCAATTATCAACAATTTCTGAACAAGAAGTATTACTAGAGATTAAAGTAATGAATTTAGGCTATTCAGACGCTTTTGTTCATAGCACTGCTAGTGGTGTTGAAGTAATTGTTATTGCGAATGAATCTAGTGCTACTGCTGCACTTGATATTATCAATATCATTCACGAAACTTTAGATAAAACAGAGAGTGTTGTTGTTAATTTTATGACAGCAGATCAACTAAAACAAGCATAAAACCATAAATAGATAGACCTTCTATTTATGGTTTATCTTTTTATGAAAAAGAAAAAATAAGACATAATATTAGATAAGGTATAAAAATGAATAATTATTTAAAAAACGAACGCTATTTTGTAATGAAAATCCGAAAAAATTTAGATTATCAAACATTAGAAAAATTTTTTCAAGGTGTTTCTCTTGCAAAAAATAAAATAAATTACTTATTTACTCATAATTGTTGTTATCTCAATGGTGAACTAGCATCAAAGCATTCAATTTTAAGATATAATGATTATTTAATGGTTGACATTAGTAATTTTGAACATTTAGATTATTTGCCACTTGATTATAATCTTAAAATTTTATATGAAGACGACTATTTGCTAATTGTGAATAAACCATCAGGTTATATTATTTATCCAGATAATAAAGAAAAAAATGGTACAATGGCCAATATGATTGCTGCTTATTATCAAAAAAAACAGATGAATTGTACTATTAGACATTGTCATCGTTTAGATATGGACACAACAGGATGTTTAATTTATGCTAAGGATTTAATTACTCAAAGTGCGATGGAACAATTATTTGAAGAAAACAAACTTTTGAAAAACTATCTTGCAATTGTTGAGGGAAATGTTGTAAAAGATAGAGTCATTTCAACGCCAATTGCAAAAGATCGTCATCATAATAGTAAAATGATTGTCAGTAGAAATGGGGGAAAATGGGCCAAAACAATTTGTAAAGTTATATCTCATAATCAAAATTTTTCTTTGCTTAAGATAAGAATTGAATCAGGACGTACACACCAGATTAGAGTACATTTATCTAGTATTCATCATCCAATATATGGGGATAAATTATATGGTGCAAAAATAAAAACGAGAATGATGTTACATTGTTATCAAATTACCTTTGTTCATCCTATTTTAGGTAAAAAAATTGATATTAAAGCACCTATTTATAATGATTTTAAAGAAGTGATAAAAAAAGAGAAATTAACTTGCGAAAAACGAAAAATTTTGTTATAATGTAAAAGGTGATTAAAATGAAAAAAATAAAAGTATTTTTATTTATAATAGCAATTTTAAGTTGTGGCTTACTGGTTGGTTGTGATACAACAGGTAATACTGAAGATGGTGGTACTTCAAATATTATTCAACTAGAAACACCACAAAATATTCGTTTTGTCGAGTATAGTGGGAATTCTATTTTATTTTTTGATTTAGTAGATGAAGCAAACAGTTATCAGATTACAATTTTTAAAAATAATGTTTACCATAGTAGAATTGATATAACAAATGAAGAAGCTGTTCTTGGTATTTTGTTAAAAGATTTAAGTGAAGGTGAATATTCGCTTACAATTAAAGCAATGGCAAAAAGTGGTAGCAAGATTTTAAATTCGCAAGCAAGTGAAGCAATCTCTTTTACAATTGATGGTAGTGGTGATATTTCTGGTACTAAATATAATGTAGTTTTTGATAGTAATGGTGGAACTCAAGTCACAACGCAACTTGTATCAAGTGGCAATTGTGCAAGTGAGCCGACTAAACCTAGAAAAACTGGATATGTATTTGTTTGTTGGCTATTAGATGGTGCTGTATATGATTTTGACACTCCAGTAATTTCTAATATTACATTAGTCGCTTCTTGGCAAAAAAGTGATAATCCAGATGGTGAAGATATTGAGTTAAGTGAATATTATGCAGCAGCTAAAGATTTAACAGGTACTGCCCTTAAAAATAAGTTACGTAGTATTATTTCCACAAATGTTAAAAATACAACTTATAGTTTTTTAACTTCATCTAATGGTCTGCCATATACCGATGCAGATCCAGAAATTGCTGGAAACATAATTTTATTTTATGGTAAAGTTTCTGTCAAAGCAAGTAGCAGTTGGAATCGTGAACATGTATGGCCAAAATCTAGAGGATGGTTTAAAACAAGTGGTGCTGGTGCTGACATTCACCATATTCGTCCTGAAGATATGAATGTTAACACTAAAAGAGGAAATCTAATAATGGGAATAGTATCAGGAGGAAAAAATAATCAATATACAAATGGGGTTTCTGGCGGATACTATAATAGTAATTTGTATGAACCAATTGATTCTGTTAAGGGTGATATCGCTAGAATTTATATGTATATGTTAATTAGATATGCGCAAACTGATTCATCTTATCCAATTACAAATGTTATTTCTTCTATGCAACTTTTACTACAATGGCATAATAGTGATCCAGTTGATGAATTTGAAAAAGTGCGCAATGAAAGATCATACGAGGTTCAAGGAAATCGTAATCCTTTTATTGACTATCCTGAATTTGCTGAAATGATTTGGGGATAATAAAAACATTTGATGCTAGTAATAGTGTCAAATGTTTTTTATTAGTGATCTAAATCTACATATGTGTGTCATATAGACATTGCAAAACGATATATAAATAAAAAAAGTCTTCTTTTTGAAGACTTAGATTTATAAAGATGGAGGCTCCGACCGGATTTGAACCGGTGATCAGGGTGTTGCAGACCCACGCCTTACCGCTTGGCTACAGAGCCATAATCAAGCATTTAATATTATATCAAATTTTAGCTTATTAGTCAAATAATTCAATTCAGATTTATAAATCTTTTTGTTGTATTATATGAAAAATAATGATATAATATAACAAAAAAGAGGAAAAGAGTATGAATATGAAAAAGGTAATTTTATTTATTGGTTTAACGTTTCTGATATTTTTAGTGACAAGCTGTAATAATGATAATCATAAAAATGAACATCAACATATATTGGAAACTATGTATGGATTTAGTCCCACATGTACTAATTCTGGTTTAAGTAATGGTACAAAATGTTCAATTTGTAATACAATTCTTGAACAACAAGTTGAAATACCTGCTTTAGGACATAATTTAGGAAATTGGGAAATTATAGAAGCAACATATACCCAAAATGGTAAGAAAAAAAGAAAATGTACTAGATGTGATTATTTTGAAGAAGAAGATATTCCAATGCTAGATGCTGAAGCCTATGTTGATGATATCATTAAAAGTGTAGTAATTCCAAGTGAAATTATGCAAGATATAACACTTCCTGTTGCAATTGAAGGAGTAGATATCAAATGGAAAACTACAAATACTTATTTGCTTACCTCAGAAGGAAAAATAGTTGAAAGATATGCTAGTAATAAAAAAGTATCACTGATTGCAACCTATTATTTTCATAATTTTTCAAAAGAAGTTACATATAATATAGTAATTTTAGGATATACAGATGATGAAAAACTACAAATGGAAATGGATAAAATATCTTTTCCGGAAATGGTTAGTGGCAATCTTGATTTGAAAACAAATTTTAATTATGGGATTGTAGCAACTTATATATCTAGTGATCCTGATTGTTTAACAAATGAGGGAATTGTCACTTTACAAGATAAAGAAGTTATAGTATCTATGACAGTTATTTTAAAATTAGGAGAAAAGGAAATGGAAAAAACTTTTGATTTAAAATTGGCAAAATATGAGCCAGATGTTAAGAATCATCAGATTATTGAATATGCTAAAGATTTTGATATCAATACACAAGAGAATTTAAGTATTAGTAATGATAGGTTAGTTCTTGCCGATGATACTGTGACTGCTACATATTATTCAAAAGAAATAAATACTTTAGGCTTTACATCTTTAGTAGGTTCTTGGTCAGCGATTTCATCAACAGATGCTACTTGTGAATTAAAAATAAGTGTGAAAGTTGATGATGTATGGAGCGAATATATTACCTATAGTCCTTGGGGATTAGGTCTTCAAAATGCATCTTATGATCAAAATAATGGAATGATTAAATTAAGTACTGATGAAGTAATAGTGTTAAATAATAAAAAAGCCACTGGTATTAAATATTCCGTAACGCTAAATAGGAAATCCTTAAGTGTTGCTAGTCCTAAATTATCTTTAGTTAGTTTTGCTTTATCCATTCCTGATTATAGTTATTATGTTGACACCAAAGATTTGCCTAAAGAAGTTGTTTATGATGTTCCTAAATTGTATCAAGGTGCCGTACCTGTCATAGGAAATAGTATTTGTAGTGCAACTTCAACAACAATGTTGCTTAAGTACCATGGTTTTCATTTTAGCAGTTTTGATGCAGAATATGAACATCGTTATATTGCAAGTATTGTGCGTGACTATGGCAATAATATTTATGGGAATTGGGTATATAATACTGTTACAATGGGTGGATATGGGTTAAATTCTTATGTTGCAAGGATGTATTCTGTTGATGAATTAATTTATCATTTAGCACATGTGGGACCAGTAGCCTTAAGTGTAAAAGGTACGATGATTTCAAGTGAAAAAACTTATACAACTGCTGGTCATTTGATTGTTGCTATTGGTTATAAATATGTTAATGATGTACTTTATATTGTATGTAATGATCCAAATGTTGAAAATGTGTATTGTGAATATAGCCTTAGTGTTATCAATAATACATGGCGTAACATTACATATGTAGTTGAAAAATAGTATCATAACTTAAAATACTAAGAATATCTTAATTTATATTCTTAGTATTTTTTATATAGATTTTATATGAATGATAATTTTAGCGTTTTAATTGCAAAAAAGTCAAAATTATAGTATACTATTTTAGTAAGTTAGATGCACCCTTAGCTCAGTTGGTAGAGCAACTGACTCTTAATCAGTGGGTCTAGGGTTCGAGTCCCTAAGGGTGTACCATTAGAAAAGTAAAGGTTTGATACAAAAGTATTAGACCTTTTTTCTTTGTAAATAGGGTGTTTTTCTCTTTCTGTAAATTTCGTTTTCGCCTTATAAGAGTGTAATTCAGCACGTTTGCAGGTTTTTTTCCTTTTGTCCAAAACAACCACGGAACGATTTGCTTTTTAATCTATTAATTTGTTGCATTTAATTATTTAATTAACAATAATAAAGCGAAATTCACTAATGGTGTGAAAAATTCATAAATCTATGCTATGATTATTTTGAGATATCAAAATAAATAAGATAAGTTTTGATATTTTATTTTAGAAAATATAATTTTTAAATTAACAAAAGTATTAAAGTGAAATTTAGTATTTTTTTATTGAAATGTATAGTAATATATGAATCTTATCATGATGCCACTTATAGTTGCATATAGACTTAAAATGAGATTTATAAAAATTTATATGATATAATTATTATTGTAAGGAGATTGATGCAATGATTGATTTTGTTAAAGTTGGATCCAAAATAACTAAATGTCGTGAAGAATTAAATCTTACACAAAAAGATGTTGCTGAAAAACTCTTTGTATCTAGACAACTAGTTAGTAAGTGGGAAAATGGTTCAGGTATTCCTTCAATAGACGTATTGTTAGAATTATCACTATTGTTCCGTGTAACTTTTGAAGAATTATTGTGTTTAGATGAAGAATTATTCGTTGATGAACACGATATCTTTAAGGGTCGTAATAGATTATTTATAGTACAAAGTGTAATTGATGGCAAGATAAAAATTAATCTATCAGAAGTATTCTATCAATTTTCTCCGATTGAAAGAATGATGGTTTTAAAAGCGATTAAAGACGAAAGTTTAAATGCAAATATGGATGAGTTACTTCCAAAATTAACTATTGGAGAACAAACTTTTTTAAGAAAGGAAAATGACAAATGATTTTAAAAAAAACAATTATAAATGGGAAAGATGTTTATGAACCTATTAGTTACGAAGATGCTTTAGTTTATAATAATAAAGATGAACTATTATTTACGAGTGATGATGAAAAGGATGAATTTGAAGATAAAGTTGAACTTATTGATGATATTAATGAAAAGATAGAAGATTTAAATGAACAAATAGATAATATTATAGAAGAACTAGATGATACGGGAAAGTCAAAGTATTTTTCGTTATTAGAAGAGAAAAGAGATATGCTAAATGGTTTAAAGAAAAATTATTCTACAGATACTGAAGATACATTAGATAAAATTGAGGACGAATTAGATGAAATAGAAGATGAAATTAATAAATTTAATGATGAAGGTGTTGATTTCAATGATGTTAAAATAAAAAATAATAGTAAAAATGTTGAATTCGATTCTTTAAATGGACAAAATAATGTATCATTTGAAAAAGATTTTAAAGATAAGTTTTCAAGTGTGTTTGATAATATATTCAATGGTAAGAAAAATAACAAGATGAAGAATATCATATTTACTCTTCCTTTTATGTCTAAGAATGATTTACATGAATTAGTTGAAAAAATATTAAACGATGATGAAAAGTATAAAGAATTAAATATAGTAGTAATTTTACCATTTTTAGATAAAGAATATTGTGATCAATTATTTATGAGATTTGTTCTAGAAGGTAAAGCCTGCAAACACTCAATTGTAACTATTGTACCATTTGTTTCAAAAACATGTTTATCTAAATTCGTAGATGAATATATCAATGGTAAGTATCAAGATGTAGAAATGAATATGTTGTATCAATTTTTAGATAGTGAGGATGTGAAGAAAGTATTCAATTATATTTTGTCCAAAACTAATGATTAAATAATAGCCCATACGATTACAAGAATATTGCCTAAATATAATTTATAGCAATTTCTAAGTATGTGTAAAATCCTGCAAGGTATATGCGTTTTCAAACAACTGTGTGCAAATTGTATCGAAATAGGCAATCGCACATATGTGTTTGCCTAAAAGGCTATTTTGACTTTTAAACCCTAAAAAATGGAAGTAATTTAGGGTTTTTTAGTTGTTAGACCTTTTAAGGTGTAAAATAAGATTTACAATCAAGGCTATATTTTGCCTTTTTCTACGGAAAATAGAACTAAAACTTTTGATTGACAATTAAAGATGAAATTTATTTACAATATCAAATAACTTTTTAGATGTCAAATGACAGTGAAGTAAATGAAATGTCCTCTACAAAGAGGGCATTTTTATTCTTAGGGGTATTTTTATAGAATTTAAATCAAAAAAAATAATGATTATAAATTGAGGTGAATCAGTGATACTACTTAGAGTTGTCATTAAGAAAAGATGGGGTATTAAGATTATTATTGAAAATTGTTTTTAACATTAGTTGATAAAATAAAATATTTGATGATGTTTTGTAAAGAATATATATAAGATAAAAATTGCAAAAGTATAGGAGAACGAAAAGATAAAACGATAGTAGATACATATATTTATGATTGTTTTTTGTTATAATGCTATGAAAGTGATAATAGAAAAAGAAACAAGAGTGGAAAAATTGAGAATGCTTTAATCTAGTAAATCCAGTAAAAATAGAATTAGTAAAAATTACTAGCACTTATATGAGGAATAATTATTTTTTATGATATAATGTAATAATGATTTTAATTATGATGAATGGAGGGTAAATGAAAAATAATAAAAAGTTGCAAATAAATAGTGATTGGTATGTCCCAATTATTCTTTTCATTATTGGTATAATTGTATACATTGTTGATTTAGTAATAAATAAGTTTAGAATCTTATCCATTTTTCAAGTTTTTGGTTGTTGGGCATTTTCATGTGTGATTCCCATTGCCAATACTCGACTTGAAGTCAAAGCTCCGATAATTGTTAATGTTTTAATTGCAATTTTGATTTTTATTGGTGCTTTTTTAGGTGGTGTTTTTGCCTTTTACGATCTTATAAGTTATTGGGACACGATTTGTCATACTTTTTTTGGCATTGTAAGTGGTAGTTTTTTTATATATTTTTTAAGATTATTTCATATAGATAGGATAAATTTTTTTGCAATTGCCATTTTGGAATTCACTTTTACGCTAGGACTTGCGGCAGGCTGGGAAATAATTGAGTTTACCATTGATTATTTATATGAAACTGATTTTCAAAAGGTTGTTTTAAGTATGCAAGATGGTAAACTTCCTCAATGGGATACTATGATTGATATTATTGTTGCTTTATTTGGTAGCATAATACATTATATTTTTTATATTTTACAGATAAAAAAAGTGAAATAAATTTTCAATTGTATTCGTAAGTTGAAAGGAGCAAACATGAATATTATATATAATAGTGGTAGTGATTTTATAAAAGATAATTATCAAATTATTTCTAGTCATCAACTTGAAACCATATTCTTTGTTGAGAATGCTAAAAAAATACAATTAATTGATAGAAACAATTATATGATAAAAATATATCATAACGCCTCTTACTTATTAGCTATTCATTGTCAAAATTATCCATTAGTATTATTTGGTGATTTAAAATTAGTAGATGAGTTAATTCTTGTATTGAATAAAAATAAGTATTATTTTGATAAAATATTAACTAATAAAAATTTAGGAGAAACTTTTTTACAATCTTATGAAAAATTAAATGGTGGTTTTCACGCTATCCATTTATCAATGGACATAATGAGGTGTGATACAATCAATAATTTTGATACGAAAGGAGTCAAGTGGGCAGAAGTTTTGGATGCTGAAGAAATTGCTAAAATAATGGTTGCTTTTTATAAAGAAACCGTTGATGATAAAGTTTCTTATCAAGCAGCTCTAAAGAGGGTAGAAGAAAATATAAGTGATTTTGTAATAATAAAAAATAAAAAAAGAATTGTTTCTATTGCAAAAAAAACGAGAGAAACGGATTGTTTGTGTAGTATATCAGCTGTATATACGATAGAAAAAGAACGTAAAAAAGGATTTTCCAAAAAAATAGTTTCTTTTCTTACAAATTATATTGTAACTAATCATAAAATAGCATATCTTTTTGTCGATAAGAATAATCCAATATCAAATCATTTATATCAAAGTATTGGATATGTATATGATAAACCACAGTTTGAGTTTATATATCAAAGTTATCAATAATTTTTCAAAATAACATAATAGTTAAAAATGGAGTATGAAGATGCAAAAAAAAAGAGTTATATTCATTTTATTAATGTTTTTCTTATTACTGAATTGTGTGAGTTGCCAAAAAAAATATGTTACTAATCTTAACCATTTAGAAAAAAAGCCAACAATTGATTTTTTGCAACCATGGAATTTTTGTCAATATAAATTAGTAGAAATGAATATTCATTTTATGAAATTAAAAGAGTTTGGGATTGATACTGTAATTATTCAAAATGTTGCAAATTTTAATAAAGGTAAAATGGAAATCAGTTACTATGATACTTCAGCATCTGTTGAAACTAAATATGCTAATTTTTTAGATATGGTTTTTAGTGCTGCTCAAAATACCTCAATGAATATTATATTAGGTTTATCTTTTGATGAAGTAAATTTAGAAGAAAGGTATATTGAAATTGGTCATCAATTATCTTACAAAAGAAATGAAGAAC
>ENA-ORPD01001208-ORPD01001208.1-human-gut-metagenome-genome-assembly--contig:-NODE-1208-length-20025-cov-24.488483_pt1 | contig 20025 bp, 21 predicted proteins | sample MGYA00242143_ERZ509076 | MGnify/ENA primary metagenome ERZ509076 (study PRJEB26280, sample SAMEA2338706) | human gut metagenome | biome: human gut; feature: human-associated habitat; material: faeces... | reverse complement strand
CTTCTCCCCTTCAAGAAGTTGGACTCTCTGCTTTATGTTTTAGCGGACAGTAATATTATCGAATACAGCAGTTTGCTTTCCACCATATTCTTTGCAGGCGCAAAGCTGATGTACACCACATTCGATGCATAGCGGGCTATTTCGTCATCGTCCCTTATCGCAGTAATCATGTCTATGTAATCGGGGAAATATTTATAATCCACATGTCTGCGATGGAATGAGCGTCCTTTGTCCCAGACAAACATTATGCAGAACAGCCCGCAGGCTATCAGAACCGTAAACCAGCCGCCATGCACGAACTTGAACATATTGGCGGCGAAGAAAGCCCCCTCCAGCAGTCCGAACACAATGAAAAAAGAGTAGGAGAGCCATGCGGGCATCCCGGTATTGCGCATATAGCGCCACAGCAGTATCGTGGTGGCCAGCATCGTTATGGTAATGGCAAGGCCGTATGCGGCTTCCATGCGGCCCGACGACCGGAACAACAGCACCGTGCCGACGCATCCCGCATACAGAAACAGATTTACAGCCGGAACATACAGTTGCCCCTTGACATTTCCAGTGTAGGTGATCTTCATCCTTGGCCAGATGTCGAGATTCACAGCCTCGCCTATCAGGGAAAACACGCCGCTTATCAGCGCCTGGCTTGCTATTATGGCGGCGACGGTGGCTATGACTATGCCCACGCCCAAAAAGCCTGCGGGCATCATCCCATAGAACGGATTGACCCGGCCGTCAATGGAGCCGGCATGTGCCAGAATCCATGCCCCCTGCCCGAGATAATTGAGAATGAGCATGATCTTGACAAAAAGCCAGCTGAAAGTGATGTTGTAACGGCCGCAATGCCCCAGGTCGGCGTACAGCGCCTCGGCGCCCGTGGTGCATAGAAACACCGCTCCGAGTATGAACATCCATTCAGGACCGGACGCAATCAGTCTGACGGCATACCATGGGTTGAATGCCTTGAATATGGACAGGTCATTCCATACATTCATCAGTCCGAGGATGCCGAGCATCAGGAACCACACGAGCATTATGGGGCCAAAGAACCTGCCGATCCTGGACGACCCCGAACGCTGCACGAAGAACACCACGGTTATGATCACCAGCACAATGGGCACCACCGGCGTGGCGACATACAGTGAACGCAAGCCCTCGACGGCCGACGTGACCGTCACCGCCGGCGTTATAATGCCGTCGGCCAGCATCGCGCTGGCTCCGATGGCGGCCACCACGAACGGCCAGCCGCTTTTCCCGGTCTTCTTGACCAGTGAAAACAGAGCCATGATGCCTCCCTCGCCGTTGTTGTCGGCGCGCAGAGCTACCGACACATATTTGATTGTGGTCTGAAGGGTGAGGGTCCATATCACGCATGACACCGCTCCGATAATATAATCCCGGTCAAACTCAGGGTTGACGTCAAGGATGGCCTTCATGACATAGAGGGGCGACGTTCCGATATCGCCGAACACAATTCCGATGGCGACGAGCAGCCCCGCCGCACTCAACCCCGCGAACCTATTACCTTTCCGGCTCATTGCTCATCAAAATAAACGCTTGCACAATCGCAATATGGCCGATGGTCTCTATATAAGACCGCATTACATATTGCAATCTGACTTATCAATCAATTCTATAATCATCGCAACAATATAACGCCAAACCAATCCTGTAGGTTTGACCGATTGATGAGGTAGGGCGTTCCGGGGGGGCGAGACAGTGATAATCCGCCTTCCTGCGTTGTCGGCCTGCTACGGACTCTTACTGCCGACACCGGACACATTATAAGCCGAAAGCATCTGAATATCTGACGTTGCCCCGGGGAATATCACCGGTATTGCCAAGATTACAAACCATATAATATTGATCCGGGACATCGAAAGGTGCAATATACGCAATTTCGGGATTTCGGAAACGGATAGCCGTCGGAACCGACGCCGTGCCGTATGGGAAGGGCTTCGTAAAAAGCGTATCGACTAAAACAGGGATGTAGCCGGATTGATGGGATATATCTCCAGCACCGTAATTTAGGCTTGTGGGCGTGCTTCCTCTTCGAAGATGCGGTTGAATATCTCGTCGAGCCTGGGTCTGTCGGTCAGCAGGGCATGGAGCTTTTTCAGATTCTTTGCATTATCGCTCCATGGAATCCAGACCTTCAGATAGCCGTTCGGACCGTATTTATGATGGAGGTGCTCGATGGTGCGTTGATAATGTCCGGCGCGGTCAAGCTGCGGATAGTGAGCGAGCCCGTACTGGATGGTGCGGCGGATTATAGTTTCCGCGTTGATGAAACGGTCGGCTTCGGCGACAATCAATCCGTAGTCACTGCGCGGCTTCTGACTGTTGGAAGCCCGGTGGTCCTCGACTGCTTCGCCCATTATCCGAATCTGTTCAGGAGTGAAATGAGCCTTGACAAACTCGTCAGCTTCAAGAATCCGGCGCGAGTCCCGGTGATGATTCTCCCTGCCGTTGACCAGTCCGAGGTCATGGAATGCCGCTATGACATAAACCATATCGGCGTTCATGGACGGGGTATGCCCGGCGAGTTTCAGACTCTGTTCGATCACCATGCGCACGTGATTCTCCTGATGCGCCTTGTCAAAGGAGCAGTAGCGGGGGATAATCTCCCGCTCCACATAGTCGATTATTTCCGGAGAAACCGGCGTCAATTTCAATTCCTCCATATTATCGCTTCTGAGCGTAAATGGTAAGGAACAACGCAATGGCAATGCTTGACAGGATTGCCGGAAGGTCGGTGTCATCGTAAAACAGTGCCCTTGTCAGCCAAAAGATTCCGCAGATTCCTGACAGTATTCCTGCTGCCAGGCAGATCCGTTTGCCTGTGATTACTACTTTCTTATCGTTTTTGATTTCCATGTTATTTACTCAATATCATCTTTTTCGAAGATTTGTCTTTCCATTTTCGCCGGCGCCATTTCTGCGCCAAAGAGGGCCAAGACCTGATTCACTTTGTCAAGGCGAAGGGTCGGTTTCCCTTGTTCAAGTTCGCGGACAAAGCGCAGACCCACCCCGGATTTCCGGGACAGGTCAACCTGCGTAAGCCCGAACTGCTTACGCATCTCCTTAACGTATTTAGCCAACAGAGTCATGCGATATACCCTTTTGGGTGCAAAGATAATGGAATTGATTCAAATTACACCATTAAGGGTATAAAAGATAGGGTATAAAAGATTTCGCAACAGCGTGGATTATACCGTTTGGGGAATATTCATGCTAAAGCGGCAAGAGGCTGGGCGGTCTGCATTGTTGGCGGCGGTTATGCCGTCATAAGGTGACGGTTCAGGCACTGGCACCTTTCGACCGCATCGCGCCTACGGGCAACTGCGAAAATAACATTAGTGATCCATCAGTTCCATAGTATGACATAATAAACTTTTCTGCAAAAATAATGAGAGTTCCTGAAATTTTCAAATAAAAGTATGATAAATAGCACTTTGAGGAGGTTTGTCCTGATTAGCCTGATTAGGTGAGTATAGAGTTTCCGATATTGCTGCTTAATCCGGATTGATGGCGGTTTTGATTACGCCATCGGCACGGTTGGCGAATAGGTCATAGGCTTCCTGAATGCGGCTGAGAGGGTAGCGGTGGGTTATCAGATGGGTGGTGTCAATCTTGCCTTCGGCTATAAGCTGCATGATATTGTAGCAGTCGCAGGCATCGACACCGCCGGTCTTGAACGTCAAGTTTTTGCCATACATCCACGGCAGCGGCAATATCTGTTCTTTCTCATAAAGAGCGACAATCGTGACGATGGCATTGGGCCGGGCACAACGCCATGCGAGTTCAAACGTATCCTCGCCTCCGGCAACTTCAATCACACGGTCGGCGCCACGACCATCAGTAATCGATTTGAGAAAATCAAGGCATTTTATCGGCTCTAATACCTTGACATTTGGATAATGCCGGCGCACGAAATGCCGTCGGCTCTTGTCAGCCTCGCAAACGACTATCTTATGTGGCTGATACAGCTGCACGCATTCCAGCGTGCATAAACCCGTCGGTCCTGCACCAATAATCAGCACGGTATCTTCCTCGAAAATTTCGGAAATTTTGGCAGCCCAATAACCGGTGGCGAGAATGTCGCCGACAAACAGAGCCTGTTGATCGCTGACATTATCGGGAATCGGAGTCAGACCATTATCGGCATACGGCACGCGGACATATTCCGCCTGACCGCCGTCTATGCGACAGCCCAGCATCCAGCCTCCGGAGGTGCAGTTGTTCACATATCCTCGTTTGCAGTAGAAGCACTCGCCGCAGAACGTCTCGACATTTACGGCGACCCTGTCGCCCGGCTTAACCTTGCTGATTTCCGAACCGACGGACTCAACAACGCCAACCAGTTCATGCCCCACAGTAATGCCAACCTCTGCCTGAGGCACAGCCCCATGCAGAATATGCAGATCCGACGAACAGATGCTTGAAAGGGTAACCCTCACAACGGCGTCCTTCGGATTCAAAACTTCCGGCTTCGGTTTCTCAATCAGTTCAAACCGTCCCGGCGCGGTATATGTCAATGCTTTCATCTTATTAATTCGTTGTAGATTTTATCATCCAACACCCTTTATTCTTGACGCTTACTTTTGAATTCTCAGCTATGATCCTGGGTTTGGACTGTTTACGCGATGGAGCAAAGCTCAAGCTCGAAAATGAGGGTGGAGTAGGCGGGGATATCGGGCTGGGCGTATTTGCCATAGCCTAATTCCGAGGGGATGTAAATTTCCCATTTGTCGCCTACGCACATGTGTTGCAAGGCAATGATCCAGCCCTCTATCAGCTCGTTGAGCCGGAAAGCGACGGGTACGCCGCCGAGGCTGCTGTCGAACTTCTTGCCGTCGATGGTACGGCCTGTATAATGGACTGTGACGACACTTCGCTCCGATGGATGCTTACCGTCATTCCTGCCGGGGCTGATCACCTTGTAATATATACCCTTGGGAAGCGGCTTGACGCCATCATCCTTTGCCTTGGCTTCCAGCCACGCCTTGTTGGCCTGCGCGTATTCTTTCTTGTTCATATTGTGTACAATATTGCGTTGTGTAGATAGTTATTCTTCAAAGTGAGAGTCTGTAATGGCTCAGTTGGGGATGTATGTCGAGACAGTTACGAGGTAAGGAAGAACGCTCCTTACATTCTGCATAATATTCGACAGAGCCTGTATGAGGCTATAGTTCTTGGATTCCAATGGATTTGAAATACTCATAGGTGGAGTTGTAGTAATCCGGTAGCCGAGTGTTGTCCTCCGGAAATCCGTCAGGTGTACGGTTTTTGTTTCCTTCGGGTACGCATATTATAATGCCTTGACGAGCACGAGTCCAGAGCACACGGTAGGCATTCAACATATATTTTTGCGTTTCATAATTTTTCTCTGGAATCCATTGAGTTTTTCCATTAAATTTCCAAAATGACCATTTGCCATGATCATACCGCATATCGGCATCCCATAAGATACATGCATAATCAACTTCAAGACCTTGCACCTGTATTTCTGTTGCCGCTTCTTCCAAATAATTTGAAGATCTGACATCTGTCTTATCCTCGAGGAACCAATGTACAGCATTATCTTCACTTTGTGGTAATACGTGTACAGCCAATGGTTTAAAACGCGCTGATACTTTAGAAATCAATATTCCTGTCTTTTGTGTTCCTCTTGCCTGTTGCCGAAGCCATGCTCGTGCTTTGTCCATATTGCGTGTCAGAACAATAGGATAGCCATGATTCACAACACTTTTATATAGCCTTGAAGCGTCAGGGTTAAATGACAGCAATGAATGTACAAAGGCTGATAATGTTTCGGCTCTGAATGAACGGAGACTTACGCCAAGATGAAGCTTGTCGGAAAATGATACATTGGGATTACTTCCTAATAATTCGTTTACCTTGCCTTCCGCATATTCCGGCTCTGTCAACTTATCTGAAATATAGACATTCCAATGTGGGAATTGATCATTAAGAGCTGAGATCCATTCCGATATGCCGGCTTCTCCGGTATTTATTTCTTGACCGCCTCCTATGAGGCATACTATAGTAGCCCAGTCTTCGCGTTGGTCGAGAGACCACATTAGAAATGCGGCCTCAGACATCGGAAAGTCCTGAACTTTTAGTTTGTTTCCATAGGTTCCCCCTCGTTTTAAATAATTGGCTATACGCTTATGAGTCCAGGCTCGTTGTGCCTCGTCGAATATCGCAACATGTTCAACCTCTCCATATCCACTTTGCTTAAGCTTAACTGCTTTCTGCGGGTCGATTTCAAGATGTCCGTTTTCAATGGGATTCTTAATTTTAGCAAGCATATTATCCCTATAACGGTGTATAATCTGTATGAATTTGCTTACCTCCCGACGAGAATCCGTAATATTCTTCTTGTCACCGTTTTCTTTTGCTTTTTTGTAATTGTCTCGGGCCAGAGCCTCTGTAAGAACTGCAACCAAAGGACCATTACCTGACAGATATACTGCTCCATCCTCTTCGTTGAAAGTCCCGTTGTCCTGATAAGATTGTTTAACTGCTACATCAAGCCCGACTAAGGTCTTTCCGGCACCGGGAACTCCTGTGACAAAGCATATACTTTTTTCACCGTTCTTTTTAGAACGGTTGATTATTTCAAGAATATATGAAATCGTAGCGTCGGTGGTAACTTTATCCGCTTCATGGCGTGTTATATCCTCTACGGAATGGTTTTCGTATAGAGAACGAGCTGCTTCGATAATAGTGGGAGTTGGGGTATAAGGACTAATTACCCAGTCTCGAATCGACTCCGGCCTAACTGCATTAGCATGAAATAAAGCGTCTTTAATTAAATTCTGTAAATCTTCAGTTCCCGTTATTAATGGGTTATAAATAGAATCATTATACACTGAAGATTGGAATACATTTGATGAAGATTTGTGTTTAGTCGGAATCAGGATGGGCACAATCGTTCTGTCATGGCTATAGAGATGGAAATTCTTTAAATCGAGTGCATAATCCATGACTTGCTCTACATCTGTCTGCAATGCATCCTTTTGTCCGACTTTGAATTCAAGACAGAAAATTATGCCCCGAAGAAGTAGAACGACATCTATTCGTTTGCCTAAACGTGGAATGTCATATTCAAATATAATCTCGGCATCTTCATCTTTCCATGGCGTAAGAACTGCTTGTAATATTCTTATTTCATCCCACCAGGCCTCGTTGGTAGAAGTAAGAGTCTGACCGTGATATGCATTGTGGATGCTTCCTAATATAGTATCTGAGTTGGTATTGATGAATGATTTGAAATCAGACTGATATAGGCATCGATTGGATTGTTTTTTAGGCATATAGTGTAATGCATTTAGTAGATAGTTGTCAGTCTCCTTCAAAGTAGCCGGTATCGACACGCTTTATCGTGTACGAGTGTTGCGAAATAACTCCGACATTATATTTTATCATGTACTTTGCAAGTTGTTTACCATCAATTAGTACCAGCTTAAGGCTTTTGTTAGATGCAACGACATCAAGAGCTGCTTTTGAGAAGCCGGATGTCGTAATATATACACCTTTGGATGCCCCTATAGACATGAGAGCACCCATGAACTTATGAATATCAGGAGCTCCTACAATGTTTGATTCTTTCCACCGTTTGGCTTGAAGGTATACTTTGTCTAATCCAAGAGCATCCTCCTTTATAATCCCATCAATGCCACCATCGTTGGAGAATTGGGTGACTTTTGCAGCATCCTCAAAATCACCGCCATAACCCATGGCGACTAGTAAATCTACTACAAGCTTTTCGAAAAACTGAGGTGCTTGTTCGCCGATATATTGCAATAAATCATCTACAAGTTTATTGTTTAGCTGGGTAAATGCATCTTCGATTTGATTCATTGGGTCTGATGCATCATGGGTTTCATTCGAAACGCTTACGTGTGTGTCTTTCTTTTTTGTTTTTGCGAATACGGCAAAGCCTGGATAGTGCTCAATTAAAAATTTCTGTGTAATATCAGTTTCTCCTGATTCCAGAAGATTCGTGCCTAATTGCGAAATGACATAATATCCTCGACTTGGCGAATCAAGAAGCCCGGCTTTTAGAAACCATGTGCGAGCCCATCCGCAACGTCCATGATGCCGATTCTGTCCACTTGTTTCATAAGTCTCCGAAAGTTCGTCATCTGTTAGATGCATAGACTGGCCGAGTTCTTCGCAGACTTGTGAAATATTGCGAACTTTTCCATCTCCCATCAATTTGAGAAATGGATATAAGTATTTTTGAAAGGGTGGTATCATTTCACAGATTAAAGGTGTTTGATGCCAGATTCATAGCTTGTTACTGTTTTAGAGTCATTGCCATAACAATTAATGAATAGCCATCGGGTGTTAGTTGTATTTGGTTGTACAAAAATACGAATATTTTATGAAGTAACAATCAAAATTTTGCAAAACAAGGGAATTGTAATGAAATCCTACTCTCAACCGGCAACTGCAAAATTAGCGATTTTTCGAAAAAAGACAATTTTAGGGGATTCAAAATTGAGTTTTTTCCGAGGTCTACGGTTAATCTTATACTGGATTTTGCGAATGAACTCATCGGTCAAGGTTGAAAACCGTTCCTTTTGGGATGTATTGACGGATGTGTTTATTGGCATTCTCTATAGCCCCTTTCTGCCATGAAGAATAAGAGTCCGCAAAGAACACGAGGTTTGGATTTCGTGAGCCCTTAGGAGCCAAAGCTTTGGAAATCATCTTATGGGCACAGAATTCACTACCGTTGTCGGTCGTTATCGAACGGACTGTGTGCCGATGCAGTGCGTAGAACATCTTGCCGCTCAGCGGATTGCGAATCTTCGGGTACAAAAGCCCGAATTTGCTCCGTCATACCTTCTATAATTCGCTAATTTAGACCTTCTCAGGCCTGTGTTTTTGTACCCGCAAAGATAGCTGTTTTGACTAAGATGTGCAAACGGTTCGGTACAAGGTCAACATCGATTCGTTTGAAAAAGTGTAACAATCCTTCATTTATTCGTTTGAAAAAAATGTAACGTAGGCCTGCTTGTTCCGTCGAAAAAGTGTGACTCCAGTTCCGCTAAATTGAAGATTCCTTACTCACAAAGAATTTAATCAGTCCTCTGCGTATTCGTAGTAGATGTCCCACAATGTATCAGGGAAGCCATACCCACAACATTCTACAGACTCGATCATCTTTTTCATGCGAGAGGAATAGTCAGACATTAGTCCGTTAGACGATATGAATTTAACCGCTTTATTGAAATTGTTCTCAAGAGCGGTATAAAACGGATCATCGTAATCACCGTATTGTGCGGTCAGGCTGCATCCTTGTTCCACATAGTAGAGCATCAGGTCCGCAATAGCATTAGGGTCAGGTATGAGTTTCTGGAACGAGGTTATCAGTTTATTGCATTCTCTGAAACTCGGATCTTTGGGCCAGTCATTGCGACCAAAGAATTGGTTACGTATTGCCTTTTTATATTTTTCAAGCTCGGCATCGCTATTGGGCTCCATATAGAACTCAAGCCATGCACTCGCTTCCTTGCTCGCATCGTACAGCTGAAGCATTATGTCAAGAACCTGTTCTTTTGATAGAGCCGACATATATTTTTTTAATTTTGCTTTTGACATAATATTGCAGGTTATATAGAAGTCAAGCTTCTGTTTTATATCCTTTGACAGTAGTTATAACAATTGGAGGGTGTGTCGGTTTTAGCGGTTATCGCATCATGTGGAAATGCTCATAATGTCAGTCCCACCAAGTCCTGAGTTTGTATTGTCGGAGCTTATGGTAGAGTTGCCATGCCTTTTCAACCCTTAGGTGGTCTTTCATCAAAACTCCGGTTTTCGGGTCTTCGAAGTGTTCAGATGTCCATTTTGGATTAAATCGTGAGGCATTCGTTGTATTCACATACCTTTCCATTTTCCATTTGGCATCAGGATTTAGTTCCAGATAGCCGTTATCCTTGAATTTGAAAGGTTCATTGCACAACAGCTCCGCCTCTCCGTTTTCTTCGATTATGTCAAGGAGTCTTAGGGCGAGATTCATTGATGCTACATCTTGCTCCCAATTAACGTGATTTCTGTAATGGTTGATACTGTCGCGCACTCTCTTTATCTGATGGCGTTCAACAGATAAAATGCTGGAGTAATCAAAATCGTAGGCTCTCCATAAAACAGGAAGATAAGAGAACCATCGAGAGACGTTATCTCCAAAGCGTCTGATATTGTTTATAAGCTTCATAATTTGTAGGAGTCTTATATCTCGGATACTCTGTTGAAACGGCTTATCCGTTCATTTACGATGAGGACATAATTGCGCTTCAGCTTTTCGGTTAGAAAACTGTGGTCAACAAGTCGCTTTGCTTCTTCAGGGAATCCGATATATTTGTTTAAGATTCTGTCTACACGTTTTTTCACCAAGCCGATTTTGTCTCCGAATCTCTCAAAATCCAGACGGCAGGGGTGGCCGGTTCTGTCGTAGATGTCGCTCTTTTCTATATCTGATGACAGTCCACCGTCAAGACCGAAGTCATCGCCATTGACATGTAGGCTGGTATTGATGAGGTCGTAAGCAGGAGCCAGACGGTAATCGCGCCCATTCAGAATCAACGAGAAATTTTTAAGGTGATCATCGCCATTGGCATAAATGTAATTGAAAACCACAAGTTCAAAGAATCTCTCCATGTCAACCATCCATGCGGCGACATTTGCCCTAATCGCTTTGGCAATATCCTCATAGCAACCGTTGTATTTGAACTGGAGTCCGGCAGTCTGCTCATTTTTGCCTATTATCGAGGCGAAATCCTCCATCGGTAGTTTTGATCCGTCGGGGAGGATGTCGAAACGGCGGGTAATATATACCGGCTGACCTTTGGGCGTAAAACAGAGACCATTAGCTGCGGTCTGTATTCCGTAAATTTGTGAGGCAATCTGCATTGTAAGATGCTCATTGGCAGGAATCATCTTGCGGTCACGGAGAGTCTTGTCCCAAGGTGCAGGTTTCAATATATGCGTAGAACGTTCATTGTCGCCTGCTATATTGATTGCATAGGCATTTATTATGGCCGGGAATTTTTCCTGTACACCTGAAACCGATATGCGGTGCATGGCATCAGCAATCTCGCCGACATTTCGGAACTCGTCAATGTCAAATCCAAGTATCGGATTCACTTTTGTTTTTCCAAATAGCAGTTTGGCGACCTTTGGACTATAAGTATTAAATCCTTCCAAAAGAGAAGAAGGGCAGTTCTTTATTTCAATCATTGGTAATCATCCTGACATTAACGGCTCCTATAAAATCTCTGTCGGCCATCGCTTCAAGCAATCCGAAAAAATCCTGTTCATCAATTTTCAACGAGCGGCAAATCACACGGCGGTTTGCCCCCTCCGGAATCATATTGGAGAAGAAAGGGAACAAGTGCTCAGAATAAAAAGCATCTGTTCTTTTGGGTAACGTCGCGGAAATCGGGGGCATGGGAGAGTCAAGATAATCTTTACAATATTGGAAAGAATATTCGATTCCCGGATTGTGCTCTGTCAATATACCCGCCATTGTATCATTGAAATATACCTCAAGCTGTTTCATACGGTCTGCCTTATACGATATTCAATTTCAATGCCAAGAACATCAAGAATTTTCTTCACGGTGCTAAGTGCAGGATTACCCTTGCCACGCTCAATATCTTTGATTGTGGCAAGACCCACTTGCGACATTTCCGCAAGATCCTGCTGGGTAAGGGAGAGAGTTTCTCTACGCTGTTTCATTATATCCATCAGTTCCATAGTCTGACATAATAAACTTTTATGCAAAAATAAGGATAATTTCTGAGAATACCAAATATAAGTATGATAAATTGTACTTTTGGCTGCTATATCATCATTAGCTTTGAAATTGGCTGAATGAGGTATGATATATAGTACTTTTTATCCCCTCGTGAAAATTTATTTTGTGGATTTGTGAAAAAGTATTGACCTTGCGGCCAATTAAAACGAAACCAATGGCGAGACTGCATTGTAACATACTAATCAGCAAAGGTATTCAGAGCTTAAAAATCGGCTCAAGCCGAATTTCTGGTGCATTTGTTAAAACAAGGAGAATGTAGTGTTAAAAATTCAGGCGTATAGCTTGACGAGCCGGAAGATGAAAAAATCACGGTCTCTTACTCCTCGCATCTGTGCACGGAATATCTTGACTTTGGAATTGAATGCCTCGGCTGAGGCATTGGTGGCTCGGCGACGAAAATAATTGAGGATTGTCGGGGCGTGATTCTTGAATGTCTTTATTACGGAGCGGAAGTTATTGTTGCCCAAAGTCATTACTTGTTCATACCACCTGTTCATTTCCCCCATGGCTTTTGTCGGTGAGAGCTTCATATTGAATATGCGGCGAAGTTCCATTGCAAGGTGATAGGCATCTTTCAGTATTGGATAGTGCTTGAACAGAATGTTTGCGCGATGGCGCTGTATGTCAGTCCATTTGCTTTGCGCCATCATCAGCATGTGCTTGCTGCGGGCGAGTATCTGGCGCATGGTCTCGCCGTTTGAGTATGTCGCAGGAGGCTCCGACTTATCGCGGGCGTTGTCCTCGGCTATGAGCTGCCTGCGGATGTCGACACGGATTTCATCGACAGCCTCGTTGTAAACCTGCTGCACATGGAAACGGTCGTTCACCACATGGGCGTTGTAGAAAACCTCGGCAGCTATGAGCATCATTGAGGGCGACAGATCGCAGGTGACCTCTTTGACCTTTCGTCTCAGGGACTTACCCATCGCACCGATGAGTATGGAGATGATCTCGTCGCTTTTCGTGCCCGGAATGGCTGCCGCCAGTGTTCCACGGCCACCGTGACCGTCCTTGTTGGTCAGGAAAGTCCATACCTCGCCATTGCTCAGACAGGTCTCGTCAAGACTCATATACGGGCCGATGTTGGCGGCGTTGAAATAGAATCCATAAGCCAGCCGATCATCACGCCATTGATGGTAACCGCTCAGTTTATTACGGTACAGCTCAGCAAAATACTTGCCGTTGACGCAGTACATCTGCGCGATGTGCTTGATCGACAGTGCCTTCGTCTCAACCTTCGTATTTTAAAAAAGCCACGAACTCGGCGCTGAGTCGTGTGCCTTCCTCGTTGGGAAGTTCCAGATTGTAGGAGAATATCTCATTAGTACTCTTGTCCCACCATTTGTTCTTGCGCATGTGCAGATAAACGGGTCTGCCTCGCATGGGATAATCCTGAACGGTGACGTAATCCGTGTAGCCTCGGGCCACTATATTGGGATTGCGGTAATCCTCGTCGGAAAGTTTCTCTCCTGACTTCGTCAGCGTGTCACCCAAAAATCATCTGAGAATAGCGGGGCGATGCGTTGATGTCGTTTCATGAGCATAGTTCGAGAGAGAGTCTGCTTGTTTTGTGGGAGAGATATCTGTATAGTAACTATGGACTGTGCAAGGGCCAACACTTTGTCAACGCTCATGTTGATGTCTGCCAATTTCAACAGACGCTCCAACTCCTTATAGACTTTCAATGCGACGAAACAGATACAGACGTGTGCTTCGATTCTCAGTCGTGTGAAGTGGAACATAGGTCGTATCTCGATTTTGGACTTTGATATACGGAATGCCTGCTCCACATGCCATAAGTTATGATATGCGTCATATACCTGAGAGGCCGGTATGTCGGTATTTGTGAGATATCCTTTCAGTCCGTCCCATTTTGCATCTGTTTCGAGTCTGTCGTAATCAATCGATACCCTCACATCCCCCTCCATCGTAAGAAACTTGTTGTAACCACGCTTATTGATGTTTTCTTTGGTAAGTGTACCTCTACGGTATGCCTTTTCAAGTCTGCGCACTCCTTTTTCTCGGTTATAGGCATCCTTGCGGGCCCGATTGTCAGTATATCCCACCAACAGCCGTTTGCCGTTGCCCTTGTCGTATTCCACCATCTGACAGTCGTTCTTGGGCTGGCTCAGTATCCATTCCTTGATTTTCTTGTTTTCAGTCTTGATTTTGGCTCCAATTATATATTTATAGCCGTTTTCCTCGAGGTCGGCGATATTGTCGCCATTCATCAGTCCGGAGTCAGCCACTACAATAAAATCCTCCAGATTGTATCTGTGGACAAATTCTGTCACAACAGGAAGCATCGTATGGCCTTCGTATTTGTTGCCCTCATGGATGCAGTAGGCAAGCGGATAGCCGCCGGTGCTTACCAAAAGGCCCAATATTATCTGAGGATTCTTGTGACGTCCTTCCTTGGAAAACCCCGTCTTACGTAACTCGTCCTCATAATCCGCCTCAAAGTAAAGCGTGGTGACATCGTAGAACAGTACTCCGATATGATCGCCAAGTATCTTACGGGTATGCCCCACACTTATGTCCTGGACTATACGGTGCTGACTGTCGCTTAGTTTGTCGAGATAGCGGTAAATCTTCGACAGGCTCACGTCATCGTCAAAATGATTCTTCAGATATTCCACCGTGGCCGACTTGCTCGCAGGATAGGACAGGCGAGCCTTTACCAGCTTCCGGAAAATATCATCCTCAATGCGGTTGAACCCGACATTGTCAAATACCCTGTCAAGAATCAGGTCGGCTCCGTTAATGGCAATGTTGGTTATGCAGTTCAGAAGACTTTCGGCGTTCATCCGCTCCTGCTCGCATCTTATCCTCTCTTCGCCGAACAGGTCAAGTCGCGGATGTCTGCGTTGTTGCTCTCTGTCCATCCATTCCTGCCCTCGTTTGACCAGTGCGTCAACCTCTTTATCCGATCTGGCAATGCCGATTGTGATAAGTTCTTTCATTTTGCCGTTGATTTTTTCAACGACTATGATTCCCACATTGCCTGATGGATATTTCTTCTTCCTGATATACATTTTTCAGCGTGTCACCCATTTTAGGGTGACACAAAATTACAATATTCTATCCATTAGGCAATTATAAAATCGCGCCTTTTAGCGTGACGAAGTCAGGAAAAAGCGTGCTGTAAAGCACGCTGTACTAACGGATTGTGATGGATTGTGACGGATTCTGACAATTATGTCATTTCCCGATGCACTATCCTTATATCGTTGATAGCGTGCTACTTGAGCTTTTATAATACAGAGGCAGGTTGCATTTCTGATTTTTGAGGATTTAGGGCCTCCCGGCTGGCTTCATCCTTCGGAAATGACCTCTTTTTCGTACATCTTGCACAAGTGCAAAGTTAATGATTTTTCGTGAGATAAACAGTTAAAATACGGAAATTTAATTTCAAGTAACTGTAAATTTTCAGCTATGCCGTTTTGTACCGCGAAAAGTAAGCTGGATAGAAGTTGCAAATCGAGTTACTTTTGTATCTTAAAGTTACTCAAAATATGATAATTAGCCAAAGCTGAGCACGCGATTCTTACATTCTCGCGCAGAATGGAGTGAAGATGCGTCCGAGGATGTCGGCATTCAGTCCGAAGGCAAATGTAATTGACTCTGAAAGGGGGCCAATTATACTCTGAGATGGCTATTCGGCAAGGCTTGTTTCCTCATCGAAAATTCGATTGAAAATCTCATCGAGCCGAGACTTGTCCGTCAGCAAGACATGAAGCTTTTTCAGATTCTTCGCGTTGTCGCTCCACGGAATCCAGACCTTTAGATAGCCCTTTGGCCCATACTTTTCATGGAGGTGCTCGATTGTCCTCTGATAATGTCCGGCTCTGTTGAGTTGAGGATAATTCGCCAGACCATACTGGATAGTGCGCCGGATTATCGTTTCAGGGTCGATGAGGCGGTCAGCTTCGGCAACCAATAGTCCATAACCGTTGCGAGGCTTTTTCTGATTGGACGCACGGTGATCTTCAACAGCACGGCCCATTATTACAATCTGCTTTCGAGAGAAGTGGGACTTGACAAACTCATCAGCCTCAAGAATCTTGCGCGAGTCCTTATGATGATTCTCACGTCCGTTGATCAGTCCGAGGTTATGGAATGCCGCTATGACGTAAACCATATCCGCATTCATGGAAGGGGTATGTTCGGCAAGTCTCAGACTCTGTTCGATCACCATGCGGACATGATTCTCTTGATGCGCCTTATCAAAGGAGGCATAACGGGGAATAATCTCGCGCTCCACATAGTCAATGATTTCGGGAGACACCGGCTTCAATTTCAATTCGGGAATCTCTCCGCGCTCACGTTTTTCTTTCAGAATCTGACGACGGTGCGCTCGTTCTTCCGCCATACATTTCTTGCAGATATGGCGCGCATGACCTTTGCCTGAAAATTTCTCATTAGCGAGATATTGACCGCACTTCCAACAATAATGGCTCATAGGTTATTAGTGTTGAAATTACCAAATGTTGGGATGGCGCTGTAACGACCCTGCAAATATCCTTTCTGCACATTTTCACGAGGCTTATATTCTGCAAGTGAAACCAGCTTCGAGGCACCGTCTTTATCTTTCTCGACGAACCATACCTCATCCGACCTTATCATATCAAGATTGAGCAGATTGCATTCATGTGTCGAGATCACAAGCTGGGTGTCACGTTCCGATGAAAGCTCGTGAAGATAACACTCAATCAGTTTCTGAGATAACAGCGGGTGCATACTGCGGTCAAGTTCATCTATCATATAATCGACTTCATTCTGGCCGAGGTCAATGAGCATGGGTATGAAATCAAGCAATCGGATTGAACCGTCTGATTCCTCGTCCATTTCAAACACGACCTCATCATTGACCTCATTACGATGCACCGCTTTCTGCTTGAATATGGTATATGTACCATCCTCCTTGAAATCGAAGAAGAAACACTCGTTGCTCTCGGGAGCGGCCACGAGAGCCGTGCGCCCAGGAGTGGAACTGCTTATGATCTTATCAAGTAACCTATCCGGCAGATTGGTCTCTTCTTTTGAGCGGACCGGGAACCTGTGGATGTCGACTATACCTGTGTTGAAATACTGAAGCAGACGGCGGGTTGATTCGTGGAAATTTTCATCTTGTTCTGCATTGAACGAAATTCCACGGAACCGCGTACCAGGGAATATTATGCGTAACCCTGACGCAAACCATGAATAGGCAGTTTTTATAGCGCATAATCCTTTGCCGTTACGCTCCATATATTCCGAAAGGAAACTCTTTTTAGCGGGGGTACCTTCACCTAAGAATCTAACAAACTGGGCAACCGATGAATCACCATGAATGTCACCAAACTCAAATTCATTGCCATCCTGAGATGTCTTTCGAGTGAATATGAGCTTGTCACTGCGGCTGTTGATTTCATAAAGCCATTCCTCTTTGATTCCGTTTATCGAGAAATCCACGCCGTATGCAAAGTATCGCCCGGCGGTCTTGAACTCAATCTCAATTTTCGAGATTGGTTTTACGGTTTTTACAAGTTTGAACGGCTCGAAGTCTCCGGATGGGAATCTCCCCACGGCTATCTGCTGGAGCAGAGCAATGGCTTTGATTACATTGCTTTTGCCGGAGGCATTGGCTCCGTAAATCACACCGATTTTCAACACCGAAATATCATCGCGCTTCTGTGCCCGGCTGACATGGGTGGGATGGATCGTTCCCTTACCGGCAACGAAGCTGATTGAGGTCTCTTCCTTGAAAGAGAGTATGTTCTCGAATGTTGCTCTTAGAATCATTGCGTGTCGTATGATTACATTGTTTATGCAAAGTTACGACAAATAATCCGTCCTTCCAAATAAGTATGGTTGATTTTAGGTGAAAAGATTGTTTATTTGTGACGGATTGCGTATCGTTGATGTAGCATCACCAAATTATTTGTTCAAAAATTTCAACGTGTTCAATACGGTTGAACATAGACGCTCTATTGAACACGCTGCGTGAAAGTCTGAGGGCAAAGTATCGCTTTTGTGCATAAAGGGTGAAACAGAGCTATGGCAATGCTTGAAAGGGGATAGTCATAGAGAGTAAATTTTATCCAGATTACACCATAAAGGGTATAAAATATTATAAAGCACCATAGATTATACCCTTTAGGGGATATTTATGTTAAAGCGGCAAGAGGCTGGGCGGTCTGCATTGTTGGCGACGGTTATGCCGTCAAAAGGTGACGGTGCGGGCACTGACACCTTTCGACCGCATCGCGCCTACGGGCAACTGCGGAACACCGAGAACCGGCAACGCCTCCGAGGATTGGCAACGGCTTCGCTGATGCCACCTCTGAGACTTATTGCCGTTCCTCCGTGTTCTTTATCGCCGTTGCCTGATAAGGACTTTTACGACCGCCCCGCCACTTGACGCTTGTTTCAGCAGTCCACGGGTCGAGACAGTGATAATCCGCCTTCCTGCGTTGTCGGTTTATCACAGACTCGCCCTGCCGGGACTGGTCAATTCCATCAAAAGAGTGGTACTATTCGATACTGACATTCAGACATGCAGGAACAGCCTGTGTTATCAATATAATTCCAGTCTTTATGCTCATGTGGTGTATTGCCTACAGCAGTCGCCATGCGCCGGAATGGAGCTTCAAGGGCTGCATCAATATCTTTCCTTGTTTCCACTCCGCAAACAGGGATGGACAGTATTGCAGCCACATGGTCATTGTTGGGGCCGGCATTTGCCATTCTTCGCCCGTTCGCGGCATTGATGCTTGATTACGGTGTATGTCCCTGCCGACTTCTTTTCCATTTTTAGTAACCGTCCCTTTTTATCGATGATTGCTGTGCTGATTATCGCCATTCCGATGTATGCGCTACAGGTTCTATTCCCATAGCATTGTCTTTGGTGCTTAAAGGGCTTTCACCCGGAACGGCTTTTGTATTGCTAATGGCCGGTCCTGCCGCCAATTTCGCCTCTTTTGCTTTGATAGTTCGTGAAATGGGGCGTAAGACAGCCATTGTCTACTTACTTTCGATTGTTCTCGGTGCAATTGCTTTTGGATTAACCATAGATTATTTGCTACCGGCCCATTGGTTTGATGTTAGTAGCAAGCATGCCATGACCGGACACGAACATGGGTTCAGTATATTTCCATCCATGTGTTCTGCCATTCTTCTTGTGCTGCTCATAATCACTTTTATTAAAAGATATAAACGACATAATATAAATCATTCAACTATGACGAAGGAATATACAATTAAAGGAATGAGTTGTCCCCATTGTCAGGCAACCGTAATAAAATGTATCAGTGAAATTAAAGGTGTAAAACAAGTAGATGTTAATCTCTCTACCGGGAAAGCAGTAGTTGAAGGAGAACACAACTCTGCTGATATTGTCGCTGCCGTCAGAAATGCCGGATTCGATGTGTTTCAGTGAATAAATGAATAAAATTAACCTGTTTGCATTGTAAGTAATTGATAATGATATTCAAGCGATTTTGTATCATTCTTAAAATTCGGGCGGTATTACCTCCTTTTCGAGGGCTGCCCGATAACAATAAAATTTTCTTTTGTGATTAACCATGATTCGTGTTTATTAATGGCTGTCTGATTTATTTTTGGCATTTGAATATGGCTTTAATGCGAGTCAAACCGGCAGTTCCTAAAATGAGCAATGCTGCATATTGAAATGTTTTGGCAAGTCCGAAAAACACCGCCCATAATACACCTTTCGTTGTTGCCGATAAGGGAAGCAACATCTGAGCAAATGAAACTATATAGCTTATTACACAGAGTATTGCCACGACTATGCCTGTACGGAACGACAGCCCGCCAAGCCTTTGTTTGAATCGAATGAAAGTAGGAGGCATAACAATTAAACAACTTTTCTAAACGATTTATCGTTTGTCTCCTTCTATTTGTTCCATTGCCTTCATAGGACATTTTCTCACGCATTTGCCACACTCGATGCAAAGGTTGTAATCTATCACCGGAAAACCGTCGGCATCCTGTAAAATGGCACCGACCGGACACATCTTAATCAGTGGACATACATGGTTGTGGGGGCATATACTTTTATTGACCTGTATCATAGTTCTATTTTTTTTTATTTGCAAAGTTAAGTGTTATTCCACGTTCTGCAAAATAGATTTTTTATTATTACTGTCCGCTAAACTTTAGGGAAGAATAGAAAAATAGGGCTGATTCCA
>ENA-ORPD01001206-ORPD01001206.1-human-gut-metagenome-genome-assembly--contig:-NODE-1206-length-20078-cov-3.118913_pt1 | contig 20078 bp, 5 predicted proteins | sample MGYA00242143_ERZ509076 | MGnify/ENA primary metagenome ERZ509076 (study PRJEB26280, sample SAMEA2338706) | human gut metagenome | biome: human gut; feature: human-associated habitat; material: faeces... | reverse complement strand
CATATTAAAGCATCTGCAAGTTTAATGTAAAATTAATACAAATTTATTGCTATTAAGTGTTAATTTTGATATGCTAACACGTAAATGTACGAAAGCATTTAAAAAATTCGAAAGGAGTGAATATGCAATCTTTAAAAAAGAAAGCTTTAATCTCTGTTTTAGTTGCTTCAATGGGCCTTGTAAGTGGTTGTGATGCAGTAAATAACAACTCTTCAAGTACTAAAAATGATGATCAACTAAGTCAAAAGCTAAACGTTCTTCGTTCTGATGCTCAAGTAGATCAAGAAAGTAGAGCAAGTATGATGAAAGCTGATTTGCTTAAAAAACAAGACGGCTATCTCGATTCAGATGAAGTTACTATTATCGTTCAATTAGATGATAGTGCCTTGATCGATTACTACTTAGATTCTACAGATGGAAAATACGACTCTGTCGCTTCGTATGCAACAACAAATGCCGGTATTACAACATCAAAGAAAATAAGTTCAGCTCAAAAGGGATTAATAGATCGCTTAAATGGAAAAGGTCTTATCAAGAGTGTTAATCACACATATAAGACAATTATCAATGCAATTTCTGTTACTACTACTTATGGTAATTTTAAAACTATAAGTGAAATGACAGGAGTTTCTGGTGCCTTCTTATCTGACACCTACAATTTACCTCAAGCAGTTTCGTATGGAGACACAACAAGTGCAACAAACGCTGGTTCAGTTGTTACTAATGATGTCGATGTTTATGAAACAGGTATTTTTAACTCATCAAACGTTGAGTATAACGGCGAACATACTGCAGTAGCTGTTCTCGACTCAGGATTCGATTGCTCACACAGCGTCTTTGCTGAACAACCATCTAATCCTTTAATTACACCTGATTCAATCAGCAGTGTCTTAAGCAGTTCCAACGCTGCTTCTACAACAGCAAATCTTAAGACAAGTGATGTTTGGGTTAGCACAAAGATTCCATTTGCATATGACTATGCAGATAAGGATACAGATGTAAATCCATATGACTCTGAACATGGTACTCACGTTTCTGGTATTATCGCTGGACACGATGAAAAGATTACAGGTGTTGCTACACACACTCAATTAGTTTTAATGAAGGTCTTTAGTGACTTTAATTCAGGCGCACAAACAGCTGATATTTTATCTGCTCTTGAAGATTCTGTGCTTCTCGGTGTTGATGCAATTAACATGTCTTTGGGTTCATCTTGCGGCTTTACACGTGAAGTCGATGAAGTTGCTACAAACAATGTTTATGACAAGATTGAAGCTGCTGGTATTAACTTAGTTACAGCAGGTTCAAATAGCTATTCTTCAGGTTATGGCTCTGAAAATGGTAACACAAATAAAACAACAAACCCTGATTCAGCTACAGTTGGTTCACCATCAACATATACTGCATCATTATCAGTTGCTTCAATTAGTGGTACTAAATCTGAATATATTGTCGCTAACGAAGGAACAAGCGATGAATATGTCTTCTTCTTCAATCAATCCAACAACTTAGCTGGTAAAGAATATAATTTCTTAGATAACTTAAATGTTCCAACTACAGGTGATTACAAAGTTGAATATGTAACTATTCCAGGTGTTGGTTCAAGAGTTAACTACAGCGGCCTTGATGTTAAAGGCAAGATTGCTTTAGTTAGAAGAGGTACAAACTCATTCGAAGAAAAAGCAAAAATTGCAAAAGCAAGTGGTGCTGTTGGTATCATTATTTATAACAATGTTCCAGGTGATATCCTTATGTCCATGGGTAAAGAAAAATTTCCATGTGTCTCAATTTCTAAAGACGATGGTACAGTTTTAGCTTCTAAAAAGAGCGGTACATTAACGTTCAATAGACAAAACTTAGCTGGTCCATTTATGTCTGACTTCTCATCATGGGGCCCAACTCCTGACTTAAAGTTAAAGCCAGAAATTACAGCTCATGGTGGTAATATTCTTTCATCAATCCCTGGTGGTGGCTACGATTCACTCTCTGGTACATCAATGGCTTCACCAAATATGTGTGGTATTGTTGTTTTAATTAGACAATATGTTAAGGAACATTACCCAGAATATACAGCTAAACAAACATGTACAATGGTTAACCAACTCTTAATGTCTACAACAAATATTGCTTTAGACAAAGCTGGTAATCCATATTCTCCACGTAAACAAGGCGCTGGATTAGCAAGCTTATATAACGCTGTTAATACAGGTGCATATTTAACTGTCGATGGTATCGATAAAGCTAAACTTGAATTGGGCGATGATAAAGATAAGACTGGCGTCTATAATATGAATTTCAACGTCGTCAATATCTCCAATAAAGAATTAACCTATGACTTATCTGTCATTGGTATGACAGAAAGTGTTTCTACAGCTGATAAAGATTACGTTGCTGAAATGGAACAAATCTTAAATGGCTCAACAAATGTTGAAGTAGTTTCAGGTGGCTCATTAAGTGGCAATAAAGTCACAGTCAGTGCTGGCCAAACAGCTAAATTAAAAGTAACATACTCTTTAAGCGATGCTGATAAAGAAACAATTGATACATTATTCAAAAATGGTATGTATGTTGAAGGTTATGTCAAATTAACATCAACACTTACTGATGGAATTAACTTAAATATTCCATTCTTAGCTTTCTATGGTGATTGGACACAAGCTCCAATGTTCGATAAGACTTTCTATGAAGTTGAAGCAGATAAATATGATAATAGTATTTTAGACGATGATAAGACAAAGTCAGATTACTATACAACAACTCCATACGGTTCTTATTACTATAACTACATCATTCCACTTGGTTCATATATTTATGACATGGATGAAAGTAAGTATTCTGCAATTGCTGCAAGTGAAGATCACATTGCTATTTCTGATACTTTAGGTGCAATCGATGGTATTTCAGCTGTCTATGCTGGTTTACTTAGAGGCGCTAAAGAAATGAAGTTTACAATTACTAACTCGATAACTGGTGAAGTTGTTTGGGAACATGTAGACTACAACGCAAATAAATCTTTCTCACAAGGCGGTTCTCCAATTCCTTATTATGAAGCTTTAAAATTCCATCCATATCAATTAGGATTAAACAACAATACTTCTTATGTATTTAAGATGGAAGGAACACTTGACTATGGTGATGGTGGCGTCAGCAATAACTTAAGACGTTCATTTGAATTCCCATTTGTCATCGATAATGAAGCTCCAATTGTTAAGGATGCAACATTTGAAAAGGAATATGATAAGAATACAAAAGACTATCGTTACTACATTAACTTAACAGTTTACGATAATCACTATGTTCAATCTATTTCGCCAATTATCTTTAATTCTACAACTTCTTACACTCAATTAACTGATCACCCAATCCCAGTTTATGGTGAAAAAGGTACAGATACTACTGTAAAAATTGAAATTACTGATTACTTAGATCAACTTTACTCTGATCAAATTATTCAACATGGTATATCATTTGCAATTGATGACTATGCTATGAATACAAATATCTTCGTTATTGAACTTCCAGGCACCTCTGGTGAATTCAAGTTCACAAAAGATGGTACAACTGACGGCACAGCTATGCCATCACTCACAACATACGCTGGTGAAACAATTGACTTAGTTCAATATCTCTCATCAACAGATAAGAATCTCGATGCAGATAAAGATTACTTAAAACACTTAGTTTGGTCTTCAAGCAACACAAGTATTGCTGAAGTCAAAGAAGGTATGCTCAAAGTTAATAAAGCAGGTAGAGTAATCGTTACTGTTCAAGAACAAATGACAGGAAATAGAGCTACATTAATTGTTCTTGCTAAAGATAAACCAAACGCTTCAGCAAGAGTTAATAAAGCTAAAGATCCAATCGATAATTCTACAGTTGAATTAGAAGATGTTAAATTTATGTACTTTGACACCTTGTTCTCATTTGATAGAAGTGCTCAAACTTCTGAAATAGGTTCAACAGGTGCAAGAATGTATTTAGACAAAAACTCTTTATCATTCTATCCAGCAGAACAAATTAAATTAACTCCAAGAATTACTCCTTGGTACTTATCAGAAGATAGACTTGAACTTGTTTGGTCCTCTTCTGATCCAACGGTTGCTTCTGTTACTGATGATGGTACTATCACAGGCTTAAAAGAAGGTTCAACAACAATCTACTTACAAGTCAAGGTTGATGGCCGTTTATCTAACATTATGGCTACACTCCGTGTAAACATTAAAAATCCATTTGTCATTGAAAACAGAACTCTTGTTGCTTATAAAGGTTTAGGTGGCGATGTCGTTATTCCAGATGATGAAGGTATTCTTTACATTGGTTCATACGCTTTCTCACTTTATACAACAGATATGAATATTCCTGTCACTGATGAAGATTACGATGCAAATAAGATCCCAGGTGGAAACACTAAGATCACTAGCGTAGTCATCCCAGATGGTGTTACAGAAATTCAAAAGTACGCTTTCTATAACTGTCCAAATCTCGTAAGTGTTACACTTCCAGAAACTTGTAAGACAATTAGAGAATATGCATTCTATAGCAACACTAAACTTGAAACCATCAATACTGAAAAAGTCACACTTATTGGTGAAAGAGCATTTGCTTCTTGTACAAGCTTAGAAACAATTGATCTTTCTAATCTTTATGCAGTAGGTGTCAGTGCTTTCTTAGGCGCATCAAGCTTAACATCAGTTGATTTAAGCTCATTACGTAACGCTGGTAAAGAAGTTTTCAAAGATACAACTTCATTAACAAATGTCATTTTTAATGACAATACAAAGCTCTCTTATGGTATGTTTGTCAATTCTGGTTTAACATCTATTGAATTAGGTATGAACAGAATTCCTGACTTTGCCTTTGCTAACTGTGCTAACTTAACAAGCGTAGTTATTAAGAACGATCTTATTTCTTTAGGTGAAGGTGCTTTCTCAGGTTGTACAAAATTAACTTCATTCGTCTTTGAAGGTGAAGTTGAATGGATTTATGACCAAGCATTCTATAACTGTTTATTACTTCAAACATTAGACTTACCAAATAGTAAGATTAAGTTTGGTAGCTATGTCTTCTATAAGTGCGAATCATTAGATACAATCGGATTTAAAGAAAAAACTGAAATTGAATCCATTGGTGGTAACACATTTAAAGATACAAAACTTAGTAGATTTATCGTTGATTCTAACAACATGTTATATACAGTCAAAAATGATGGTTCTTTATTAACAAGTAAAGATGGCTCAACAATTATCTTAGCAGCTCCAAAAGCTAGCTACGGTGACTTAGTTATTGACTCTAATATAACAGCTATCGCTAAAGGTGCTTTCTCAGGTGTCGATGCAATTACAACAGTCACATTCCAAGGAACATCAATCGATATTGGCGATTATGCATTTGCAAACATCAGTGGCTTAACAACAGTCACACTTCCAACAGGAAGTTCAACAATTGGCAATTATGCTTTCCACTCTTGTTCAGCCTTAACAACTGTCAATAATCTTGCTAACGCAACAGCTATTGGCAATTATGCATTTGCTATTTCAGGCATAACAGAAGCTACAATCGGCTCAAATGTTAATGTCTGTGAAGGTGCGTTCTTTAAATCATCAATTGCTACTGTCAATATTAATAGTAATGTTGAATTAGGCATGGGTGTTTTCCAAAGATGTGCTTCCTTAAGAACAGTTAATATGTTAGGTGACAACCTCATCATTGGTGATGCTTGCTTCTCTAACGATACTGCTTTAAAAACATTCGACATGAGTAAAATTGGTGACTCAATTGGAAATGAAGCTTTCTATGGTTGTACAGCCTTAACAACTGCTGATTTACAAAATGTTAAATACATTGGTAATTACGCTTTTGCAGATTGTTCAAGCTTAGCTTCAGTTGCAGTTCCATCAGTCGTTACAATCGGTGAAGGTGCTTTCTCAAGATACGCTGATGATGGTGGCGCTCCAATATTCGCAACTATTGCTTTACCACAAACATTGGTTACAATTGCTAAAGGTGCTTTCTTAGGCTCTGGTCTTACAGAAGTCTCAATTCCAAGTAGTGTTACAACTTTAGGAACATATGCATTTGCATTTAACGTTTCTTTAGCTAAAGTAACATTACCATCTACAATTAATACAATCAGTGAATACACATTTGCTGGTTGCTCTAAATTAACATTAATTAATACTGGTTCAATCGAACACTTTGGCCCTTATGCTTTAACTTCATGTACAGTATTAACTAACTTGAACTTAAGTTCAGCTAAGAGTGTTGGTTATGGCGCATTCGCTTCAACTAACTTAACAAACATTGTTTCTTTAGCAAATCTTGAAGAAACAGACACCTACGCTTTCCAAGGAACAAAGATTGCAGCAATTGATGCTCCAAAATTAAGAGTAATTGGTGCTGCTGCCTTCTCAATGATGACAGAACTTAAATCATTCACATTCTATCCAACACTTGAAGAAGTTGGTATGATGCCATTTATTGAATCTGGTGTCGAACACTTCTATGTTGCAAATAACACTAGCAGTACAGCAACAATTAACGATTATGCATTTGTTGAAAATGATGCTTTATACATCAAACTTGCTAATGGCAATATTCAATTACAAGCTTACGCTCCAATGTGTAAAGCTGAACAACTCGTTGTCAAAGAAGGCACAGTTAGAATTGAATTATTTGCTGGTAGTGAAAATACATATCTCAAATCAGTAGTCCTTCCAGACTCCTTAGAGTATATTGGTCAATCTGCATTCCGTAATTGTACAAGTTTGGAATCAGTTGAATTTAAATCATTCAATGCTCCAAAACTTGAATCTTCACATAACAAAAACGATAGTTTATCTGAAACTGATCCAGGTTATGAATTATTAAAGAAATACTTAGATATGTTTGGTTTAACAGTTTACTATGCTCAATTTATTGACTTAGTTGGTAAACATGAACCAATCAAGATGATTCTTCCTTCTAACGACGATGTCGTTGGCTATGATTCAATCATCTACGAAGCTTTCTTTGGTAAAGTTAGCGATGCACAAAGAAGTACATATATCGCAAAAGATAATAGAACAGTTTCATTCATTAACTTAATGGCAAACGTTCCAACAGATGCTACTAAGGTTACATTAGATGATGAAAAAGCTATTAGCGAAGCTTATGCTGCTTATAGTGCATTAAGACAAAATTTGACAGATGTTGGTTATACTCAAGCTGAAGCTGATCAATTAGTATCAACATTATTAAATGCAAAAGAAGCATTAAGAGTTATTAAACTCGCTAACGCATCAGAAAAGATTAGAAATATTCAAGCTTCTATCGATGCATTAGATGGAACATTCACTCTTGATAAACTTAGTAGCTTACAAGAGTTAGCTAACAGCATCAATAGCTTATCAATCCTCGATAAAGACTTACTTGATTTGACAAAATATAACGCTATGGTCGAATCTTATAACGCTTACTTAAGTGGATTAAATACAGATATTGATAACGTTAATAAAGTTCATAATAACGCATATGCTTATGCAGTATTAGTTTCAGCTGTTGCTTTACTTGCAACAATCCCAGCAGCTGTATGCACCTTAGGTGCAAGAAAGTACAACTAGGAGGAAGTATTATGAAAAAGAACAAATTATTCTTATCAAGTTCACTCTTATTTGTTTCTTTACTTGCTGTTACTTCATGTAATGGTAATAAAATAGATTCATCTATTGTAACAATTAGAAGAGCAACTATTGTTTCTTCAATAACTGAATCAAGTACATTAGTTTACGAAAAGAAAACTGAAATTGAAATTACATATGTCGATAACGAAGCTAATGGCTCAGTTTATTCCACAATTAAGAAGTTAGGTAACGATTTCAAATTAGTTACTTCAAACGAAAGAGATTCATTTAACGGATCTATAGTCGATGCTAAATTATTTAATTATAAAATCGATAAAGATACATTGAATTCTGGATATAAGATCACTGAGGGCGTTTTAGATGCTACAGTTAGCCAAACAAACGCTAAGGCTTTCTTAAATGTCTCAGATACTGATGTTAATGGTGATATTTCTTTCAATGCTGTTCTAAGCGAAGAAAAAATTACTAGCTTCAGAATTGCTTATAAAAATACATCAGGTAGGGATGTTTCTATTTCTGCCGAATACTTATATTACTAAAAGAAATATAAGAGAAAAAATGTAAGCGTTTACATAAGCACTGAATGATGTTTTATTAAAAAAACCATGTAAAAATGTGTGATTTTAATTGACATCTTCAGTGCTTATATTTATATTAATGCTAAATTGATCCTCATAGTGCGGGAAAGGAAGAACTGAGGCAATTACAAACAATATCATAAGAAAGAAAAATGTTTTTAAATAAGAGGTAAATATGAAAAAACACTTATCCATTTTAACTTTAGCTATGGTAAGTTTGCTCGTTGCTTCTTGTAATGGAAATGGGGGAAACACTTCATCCACCACAGTTTCTTCTACTCCAAATACAAGCTCTTCAAGCACATCAAGCTCAAGTACTCAAACGGTTAATGTTGCCATTTCAGGTCCTACATCTGTTAGATATGGTGGCACCATAAACCTACTCGCAACAGTAACTGGTTCAGCCAACACTGCTGTTATCTGGTCGACAGATAGTAATGTTGTTGCTGTTTCTGATGGTACAGTTATTGTTGTAAAAGAAGTAACGGTTGATACGACAGTTACAATTACAGCTACTTCTGTCGCTGATAACACCAAATCAGCATCTTATACCATCACAGTATTAGCTCCTGAAGCTCAACCAGAATTGACAGATGAAATGCTTTCATTATTAAAAGATGAAAAAATTGATTTTGCCGGTGAAAACCACATCGATATTTATGGAATTACATCGACATCCTTAGTTGGTACATCTGATATGTCAGTCCATACATATATGGAACACAATAGATGGGTTGCAGATTATACAGGCGATACAAATAGCGGTAGAATTTACTACGCAAATAAAGACGGTTATGCAAATAAAGTCCAAATTTCATTGATGAACTCCGAAGAATACGTCGCTTTGGAAGATGATTATGGCTTACCAATCACTTGGGAAAATTCAGGATTATATAATCCATTTATCAACATAAAAGTTTCTGATTTTACCTTTAATAGAGATACATGGATGTATGAGTACACAGGTAGCGATACAAATTTCTTAACTCGCGCTACATCTGCATTAACTCCATATGATTTTGAACCAAAGACATTATCTTTAGTTATTTCTGATGATGAAATCATCGCTATTCAATTAAAGAGTGATTATGACTATAGAATAGTTTCAGGCTATAGAGTAATTCAAACATTAACTTCTTCATTTAACTCTGGAGATTTAGTTAATATTCCAGCTCTTCCAACATATTCCTATGAAGAAGATGCACATGGATTACTTAAAAATGCATTAGAAAAGATGCATAGTTTAAGCAGTTACAAGACTAGATTAACAATGCAAGCTTACGATTATTCTACAGGCTCACAATCCATAACTGGTTATGAAGAAACTGTCACTCCAACAGAAATGTTCTATAAGCCTTTCACAGCTAAAGTTAGTCAAGGTGCATTAGATTATACTTATACTTCACCATTTGGTTATAGACAAATTGATGAAAATACATATAACTATTACACACCAAATAAAGACGGTTCATTTGAAGCTTTTAGATCATATAAAGGCAACGTAACAGATAAGGCACCATCTTTTGAATTTGATGCAGCTATCTTTAATCCAGGATACGCCTGGAATTCTAAAGAAAAAGAAGCTACTTACTCTGTATATGAAGGTATGTGCTATGTTGCAAGTACTTTATATCAAGGATTCGGTAGCGATTATCCACTTTATGGTTTATATTCAACTAAAGGAAGTGTAAATGGAAACACAAACTATGTTCCACAAGTTACAGTTTCTAACGATGGATACATTACATATGCAACATTCTACTTCAATATGGGTATTATGTACGGCATAGTTGAATTAGAATTCTATGATTTTGATACAACTACACTTCCAGAAGAAGCTACAAGTATTCAATTTACACCAAAAGTCGTTCCAACAAGTTGGGCAGACGTCGACTTCTATTATTCAGCTGAAAACTTAGGTACAAATGATTCAACACTCCCTGGTGACCAAGCATTAACAAATGTCTTAGGCTCTGAAGTCTTAGATGTCTTACCTTTCTTCGACAATGTTTTGGGAGATACATTCGGTTTAGCTTTGAACACTTTATATAACGTTCCAGGAACAGGTGTTTATACTCCATGTTACCAAATTTATTATGATGTCGCAGTCGATGCAGATTATTCTCTTAATAAATCACTTGCAAAAGTTAAACAAGAATTAATTGATGAAGGATTTGTAAGAAATTCATATGGTGGCTACGATAAAGACGGTTATACGGTCTTACCAGTAGACTCGTCATTAGACTTATATATCTACGTATTTAAAACCCATTCAAACATCAAATAAATAATCAATCAAATAAAAAGGAGAAAAACTCCTGAAAAAATCAAAAATTTTAGCTGTTGCAGCTCTTGGTAGTTTAATTTTAACAGGCTGCGGTAACAATAATAACAACTCTAGCTCCACTAATACATCAAGTAGTACTGGTGGTAACTCTTCAACTACAACTCCAGTTAGTAGTTCTACAGTTGTAGAAACAATCGTTGTTTCAATCTCTGGCCCAAGTGAAATTGATACAGCTGCAACAAACCCACAAATTCAATTAGAAGTCTCTGTTACAGGTACTCAAAATACAGCAGTTACTTGGAGCTCAAATAGTACATTAGTTACAGTTGAAAACGGCTTAGTTACATATGTCGGTGAACCATTATCAATCGATATTACAGTAGGTATTACAGCTACTTCTGTCGCTAACACTGAAAAGTCAGCAACAAAGACAATTACACTGAAGAGAAAGAAGTCAGTTGGTCAAGTCGGTAAACTTACAAGTCAAATGTTAGAAGACTTAGGTAATGCTTCTATTACTGTTAACGGAACATTAACAGATCACTATAAAGATTTCACATCTCCAGGTCAACCAGAAACAACACATAACTATGGTATGAAAGTTGAAATGGAACAAGACGCTTGGAAAGGAAGCTATTGGGTCACTAGAAACGGTGTTGAAGGAACACATAACGAAACTTCTTATTCAAAGGGCAAAACAGATGGCTTAGTTGATGCTAATGGCAAATCAGGACATGCTTTAGTCCAAAAATATATTGATAAAGATAACAAAGTTGCTTCTAAAGAAGATGTTAACTACTCTGGTTACTACAACCTTTGGGAAGAAAACCACTTATGGAACCACATCGCTCAATTAGATGTTAACAAATTCAAACTTTCTGATGATGGCGATAAGTATGAATATACAATCGATCAAACATCCGAAACAGATTTATACTTAATGACATATCTTTCCTACTCATTAACTCCAATTCTTTCTGATACATTATTTGAACTTTCTATTACATGCGATAACGAAAAGATTACAAGTCTCAGCGCTTCTACAGAAGTTCTTTACTACGGCTCAAGCGATGGCACAGCTAAAGATGCTGATAGTGCTTCATGGACAACTATCGATTTAACATTCGATAACATCGGAACAACAAAAGTCCCAGATATAACTCCATATGCTGCTACAGAATATACATCACTCTTACAAACAGCTATCGACAAGATGAAGGGGGTTAAAAACTACACATTCAAAGCTGTCGATACATCAACATATACTGCTTCCTCTGATGAAAGCTCATATATGAGAAATCAAGGTGTTGCTAATAAAAAGCTTCCAACATCTTCAGCTACAGGTAGTGCTGGCTTAGATGGTTATGTCACAGCTGATGCAATCCTCTTAAAGAGAACAATTGCCTATACATCCTATATGGACGATCCATATGGCATTGAATGGACAGGTTACAAAGATAATAAGGATGGTACATATGATTATTTCGCATACGATGCATCTAACCAAGCATTAGCTGGCAAGAGACAATATACAGGTGATATGTTTGATAGAATGCCACAATTCAATTTTGCTGCTGAAGTATTTGGTGAACCATCTATCAGTACAGTTGCTGGTGTTACATCTTATACATTTACACTAAGAGATTCTGCAATTAATAATCAAATTGCTCCACAAGTCTCAGCTCACTCTAACGCTTCTAACTCTTCTGCTAATGTCGATACAAGCTTATCAATTACAGTCGATAGTGAAGGTAATCTCCTTAAGACAGTCTATCCATATGAATTAAATTCTGGTGCTTATGTCGGTTATATTACAACAACATATAGCAACGTTGGAACAACTGCACTTGACGATGACACGTTCGATAACTATAGACCAAGAGTTGTCGCTGCTGACTGGTCAGGATTTGACGGCGAATATGAAACTGCTTATAACAGTGGATATACAAACGCAACAGCAGATGTTGTCTTAAATAAAATGTTCGGTGATAAATCATCTTCATTCCCAATTCCACAAGACTTCAGAGATGTCTTCGGTGACAGTTTCTCACTCAAAGTTTCATTAGATTACAATTCTAATGGTAGAGCTAGTGTTGGTTTCAACCTTTCTAGCGTCAACCTTGATTCTAACCACAGAATTACTGACTGGACAGAATTAATGGCTGCCTTTGGTGAAATTGTCTCTGCTAAGGGATATGAAAGATTATCAGGCGATAGATACGAAAAGGATACTCAAAGTAGTAAATATGCTTCATTTGCTAATGAAGATGCTGATATCCTCATTCGCTTTGAAAACTTAGGCTATCGTACAATTTATATGAACGCCTATAAGTTAAGTGAGTATTAATATTACTCTAGTAAATAATCATTAAAAATTAGTTTTGATTTGACCTAGGGTATCTAATTGTTACCTTAGGTCTTTATTTAATAAAAGGAAAGGGAAAAATTATGAGTAAAATCTCAAAAAGAAAATTGCTTGTTTATCCATTGACACTTGCAACTTTTGCTGCTGTTGTAACAGGTTGCAATAACAACAATGGACAAACATCATCCACCACACCATCTTCTTCTACTTCTACATCTTCTTCAACAGGACCTATATCGTCAACTAGCTCATCAGTTAGTTCTTCGACAAAAGAAGAAGTTGTCGTTACTATTGAAGGGGAAAACGTCGTTGCAAATAAACATCCATTAACTTTAACAGCAACTGTTAAAGGTGTTGACGACAAGAGCGTTACTTGGTCAACAACAAGTAACGATATTACAGTCGTCGATGGCGTTGTTACTACAAAAGGACCTATTTACGAAGCAACTGAAGCTTTAGTTAGAGCTACTTCAGTTGCTGATCCAACAGTTTATGTCGAAAAGAAAATTACTGTTGCTGCTTCTGAAATTGTTGTCACTGGCCCAGGTTCAACATTATTTAACATTAAAGATCGTAACGTTGAAGGATTTGATTTTAAGACATTGTTTAGCATTACGGTCGATGGTGATAGCGTTGATGTTACAGATGACGTCATCGATACAAGTGCTGTTAAAGCTGAAAAGGGTGTCTATGTTGTCAGTGTTGACTATCACGGAGTTAAAGCACAAGCTATCGTTAATGTTGAAGAAACAATCTATAAAGTTGAAGCTTCACAAAAAACTGTCACTTTAAAGGCTATGGAAGTTGAAACATATGACTTTAAATCCCTTTTTAGTGTCACTATGGATGGAGAAGCAGTAGAAGTAACTGACGATATGGTTACTTCAAACGTTAAATCAGAAGTAGGTGATTATACTGTTACAGTTGAATACCATGGCGCTTCAGATACTATTGCAGTAAGTGTTATTGAAGATCACGAAATAGAAGTTTTAAAAGCATATCAAACTTATACACTTCCAGAAGGTGAAGTTGATGCTTTTGATGCTAGCAAGTTATTTACACTTGTAGTTGATGGTAAAGCAGTTCAAGTCACTCCAGAAATGGTTGTCAGCACTGTTCAAAAAACTCCAGGCGATTATACTGTTACATTAAGTTATAAGCAAGATAGTACATCTATCTCTAGCGTTATTAACGTTAAAGTTGTCAGCAACGCTACAGTTGTTTTAAACGCTAAAGATGTCGTTATTTATCCAGATGAAGAACGAATTGATTTAAAGAGCTTATTTGAAATAAGTGTTGGTGGCGAACCTGTCACAGTTACTGATTCAATGGTTTCTGGTTTTATTGATTATAACAAGTTAGGTACAAATACAATTACACTTTCTTACACTTCTCAAGGTGTAGAAAAGACAGCAACAGCTACTGTTACAATTAAAACAGGTCTTAGAATCGAATACGCTTCAAGTAGCGTGATCGTTGTTAAAAAAGGAAGTGTCGATACTTCTAAATACAACTTTGCTAAAGACTTTGTCTTGATTTCTAACGGTCGTGAATATGAATTAGATTCAAAATATCTCGATACTGCAAGTGTCGATTTTGCCACAGCTGGCTCATATACAGTTACAGCTAAAGTTCCTTATACTGGTTCAAAAGTTGAAGGTGTTGCTGTCACTGAAGAAGTCACTCTTTCAATTACTTATGTCGTTAAAGAAAGTTTGGTTTCTATTAAAGTTGTTAATGAATCATTAGAAATTAGTGAAGCTTTAACAGCTCAACAAGTTAAAGATAACGTTGAAGTTAGATTAAATAACATTTATTGTGACTTGACAGAAGATCAATCTAAAGTAGCTAATAGAGTTTTCTATTATACATATGACGATAGTGCTGTTAAACTTGGTACTCCAGGAACATACAAAGTTTTAGTCTCCATTTATGTCGACGGAGTCGATGCCGATCCAACAGTTGTTTCTTTTGATGTAACTGTTCCAACAAAAGTTGTAGTTTCAGGAAAAGCTGTTACAGTATTTGAAGGAAGTGTCGTTGATTCAAAGTCGCTCTTCACTGTTAAAGATAATGGCGAAGATGTTAAAGTCACTTCTGATATGGTCAGTGGAATTGTCGATGTATTCACTCCTGGTGTCTATGGCGTTACCCTTGAATATAAAGGAGTCAGAAAGACAGTTGATGTCATTGTTTTAGATAAAGAATTAGTCGGTACATATTCAACAGTATTAGTCGGTTCTTCAACTACTGAAGTTAACGATGACGATACTGAAACAACAACAACAGTTTTAACAACTGCTAAGTTAACTATCAATGCTGACATGAGTGGTAGCTTAACAATTAATAACACAACTACATCATTAGTACGATTAGAAGGTATTGATGGTGAGAGCGCTACTGTTACATTTGGATCAACAGATTATACTTTATCTTATGATGATGGAATATTATCTTTAATTCCTGTCAACGTTCAAAAGATGCAATATATCGATTCAATTCGTTATTATGTCATGACTAAAGAAAGCAAGTATGAAATCGTCGATAGACTCACAGTTAACTATGGTTCTAACACATTGATTAACTCTGGCTTCTCTAGCGCTTCATATACAATCGATGCTCTCAAAGTTAAAGATTTAAATACTAACGAAGTTAAATGGGTTGGTATGAAATCAGATTTAATTGAAAAGAAGAGCGCAGATTACTATTACTCTCACGATGTCGGAGAAATCACTTTATCAGCTGGCTATAAAGGTGAAGTTGGTGAAGTTGCAACTCTTACAATCAATGGATTTATGACAGAATTTACTGTCACTGGAGAAAAGATTGGTAAGGTTAATAGATCTACAAGTATTCCAGAAAGAGAAAAAGATTATGTCGGTGATTACACAGGCAAAATTTATGGTAAAGATGCTAATGTTAAAATCAGTAGCATTAACGCTATTGAAGTCACTTGTGATGGAAAAGAAATTGCTGATTTAAGTATTTCTGCTGTTAATAGCTTAACTCATGGTGGTATTGATTATACTAACGATATTTATTATATTTACGATTCATCAAGCGACACATTTGCTTTAAAGATTAAGTTAAATGTCGAAGCTAAGACATTTGAAGTTTTAGCAAGAGATGGCTATGAAGGTAAATATCTCAATGCTGATGGCTCTTACGTCTTCTTAGATGGTTATGGCTATGGTGCATTTAAGGGCAGCAAGAGTGAATATGTCTCAAGAATTGATTTCACATATACAATTGAAAATGGAATGGTTAACGCCTCATTTATTAACGTTAAACCTTCATATCAATATGGTTCTTACGCTTCATTCTTTGTCGATAACTTTAGAAACAAAGTTGTTTTAGCAGATTCTGATGTTGCTTCCTTAGTTGGTAAGACTTATGAAACAGAAACAGTTGAACATGGTATTAAAGTCGATGTTTCTTCTTACACAATTAACATGGTTGAAAATGCCAGTGAAGCTCAAAGTGCTTTATTATCATACTTTACAATTGTTACTGCTGATGGTGAAGTTTCTGATAAATCAAGCTATGTCGATTATAGCTTAGTCGACTTCACTAAGAAGGGATTCTATCTCGTCACAGTTTCAGCTGAAATTGATGGCGTCACAGTTAGTAAGTACTATACATTTGAAGTTGTCTCTCCAGTTTATGAAGATAACGCTTTACTTGGTTCTTACACAGGTGCTAATAAATCATACTCAATGTCCATTGATAAGTTTGGTAATGGTACATTCAAATATGATTCATACACATACACAGGAAAAGTTGTCATTAATAGTGATTTAACATTCAGTATGGAAGTTACAAGAACTTCCGGTTCAGGCTCATATAGCATTACTGGTAGCTATCTTGCTAATGGTGCATTAGCTATCTCAGCTACAGGTGATAGAACAGTTACAAATATGTTATTCATGGGTGCAACTACTGATGGATATACAACAACTTACTCTGGCTATCAAAGAAAAAAGATTTTAAGAACAATTACTAAAGATGGCGTAACAACATATATTTATTCCACATCTTCTGACGAATATGCTGCAGGACAAATTGTCACTGTCGATGTAGCAAATGGTATTGCTCCAAATACAGTTGGTTCAGTATTTACCATTAAAGATAGTGCTGGTGAGGCTTTATTAACAGCTAAGATTACAAGCATAAGCAGTGATTGGAGTGGTTTGCAATTAGCTGGTAGTGAAGCTGGAAGTTATACAGTTGCTGACGGCAAGACAGCTACAATTGATGGCTTTGGTGAATCAAGTTCTAAACGTGGTGCAATTGTCTTTAGTGATGGAACAACATACGATTACTATAAACTTAATAACGCTCACATCGCTTTAACAACTGCTGGAAGTACAACTATTGTTGGCTATGCAGCTATTGATCAAACAACAAAAGAATTAATAGTTCTCAAGAATGACAAAGATGCATTAAAGGCTACTTATGGAACATTCTCATATTCATCAAGTGTCAGTACATCTTCTCACCAAGTTATATTAAACGAATATGGTGTTGGATCATATAAAGATAGCAATAGAACATATTATGGTTATGTTACTGGTAGCGATGCAGAAGGCTATGTCTTCCACGGTGAAACATATAGCACATCTTCATCTTCTACAATTTATAGAGTTGAGATTACAATGACAAAAGTAATTTCTAAAGTATTCAGCGCTTCTATTTCAGTCAATGGTGGCACAGCTACTAAAGTTGATTTAAGTGCTAATAGTGGTGTTACAGTTTCATATATTGGTAGCAACTATAAAAACTACATCAAACGTATGATCGTTGGCGATGAAGTAGCTTACTTCTTATACACAACAAGTTCAGCTGCAGGTAGACAAGTTACTGTTACTGCTTTGAATGATATTGCATATGGTACAGCTGGTTGTATCTTTGAAGTCACAGATGGCGATGAAGTTATTATTGAAAAAGCTATGATTAATACCTATTCAACAACAAAGTGGGGATATATCTCTGCTAACTCATTAGCTGGTGACTATACAGTTGGTGATCAAACATTATCACTTGATGGATTTGCTGATTTCGAAGCTGATTCAACAGGTGTTGCAAAATTAGGCGATAAGACAGGTTCATATGTTGTCTATGAAGGAACAGTTATCTCTGTTACAATTGAAGATAACACAGTCTTATATAGATTAAATACATCTGCTAAGAGTGCATCAGCTCTTGAAAAAATCTATAATGGTTCTTTACTCGGAACATATGGACAAGCAACAACCTCATCTTCTACATATGTATTATCGATTGATGAATATGGTGCTGTCTCTTATGGTACACCAAGTGGTAGTACAATTTATCGTGCTGTCTCTTCATCTATTTCAGGTGATTTACTTAATATCACATTAAAACAAGTTGGTAGTACATATACTAAGAGCTTAGTAATTGCATACGTCGCTCCAGGTGTCCTTACTGTCGTTGATGGAAGCAATAAGAACTTCTATGTTTCTAAAGATGCTACATTATCAGTATTTGCTAAAGTAAGTTCATCTGCAAATATTATTTATAAAGTCGTTAAGGCTGATGAAGTCTCATACTTATACGCTCCAACAGATAAGACAACAGTCGATGCAATTGCTACAGTTACAAAGACAATTGATTCTACAAAAGAAGTTGGAGAAGTCGGTGGTATCTTTAAACTTGTTGCTGGTGACACTGAAGTTGTCGCTAAGATAACATCAACTGACACAATTGCCTTAGCTAACAATGCTGAACGTATTTCTATTACATATAATGGTGAAACATTATTTACTGATGGATTTACAACATCTGCAACAGCAAGAGGTAATGCAACATTAGCTAATAAGACATACACTTATTACTTCCATCCATCACTTACAAATACAGTTGTTTTATATGATGATACAGGTACTATTGCTGATTACATTACAATTAATGGTGAAACATTCGAACACGCTACAGAATTCTTTACAGAAGAAGATAAGTTAAGCGGTGGTTCTTATGCACAAATCAGTTCTACAACTTCTCCATTAGTTATCGATAAGTATGGCTATATTACTTATAACAATAACTTCTTCGGTAAACTTGTCAGAACAGAAACTGGTTATACTGCTGAAACTTCATATAAGTACAATAATACAGTAAGAAAAGATAATCTTACAATCACAATGGCTTCTGAAGATGTCTTCTTAGTCCGTTGTGAAGGATATGATAGTGGTTATGGCTACTATACATTAAAGAGTGTCAAAGATGCTCAAAATTGTAATATGATTGGTAAGAGCTGGGCTAACTTACTTTACTAGGCAGTCGTCGATGGAAAAGTAACCTTCATGTTCGATAAATCTCGTAGTTATGATGTCACATCTGCTACACCAGTTATCGTTAAAGTTAATGATGTTGCACTTACAGATAGAGGCTTAGTTGTCGGTGATACATTCACAGTTGAAGATTCTGAAGGTAACGTCTTATTTACTGCTACAGTTTCTCAACTTGGAAGTGGTTATAGCGGCTATACATTAGCTTAATAACTAGCTATTATTCTAAGTACAATCCTAAAATATTAAACTCAGCTAAGGAAATTTACGTTCTCTAGCTGAGTTTTTTAATGCGATAAAAAACCTTAGTCACTTTTAATGACTAAGGTTAATAGTTTATGTTATTTTGTTTCTTGTTCGCTTTGAGTTTTTAATAAATCTCTAATATCTTTTAAGATACTATCGGTTGTTTCTGGCTTTGGTGCGTTAGCTCTAGCTTCTCTTGCTTCAGCAATCTTCTTTTCTTCCATAGCCTTAATTTCTTTTCTCTTATGACCTTCTTTACGAAGTTTAAGATATTCTTCGTTTGTATAGCCATCTGGATCTCTTCTTAATTTATTGCTTATATTCATTACTATTCTTAAGACGATGAATAAGCATAAAGCTACAAGAAGAAAATCGATAATAGCTTGTAAGAATGTACCGTAAGCGACAGCAGCTTCAGCTTTAATTACGTTGCCAGCCTCATCAGTTACTGCAGGGTGCAAAACCCATTTCAAGTCTGCAACACTGGAGTTACCAATAGCACCAGCAAGTAGTGGCATGATAATGTCATTTACTAGGCTTGTAACAATTTTGGAAAAAGCATTACCTATAATGACACCAACGGCCATGTCAAGGATGTTTCCACGGGCTATAAAAGTCTTAAAATCTTTAAAAAATTTTTTCATGATAAATACCTCAACGATAATTATATTCATT
>ENA-ORPD01001189-ORPD01001189.1-human-gut-metagenome-genome-assembly--contig:-NODE-1189-length-20475-cov-5.862292_pt1 | contig 20475 bp, 20 predicted proteins | sample MGYA00242143_ERZ509076 | MGnify/ENA primary metagenome ERZ509076 (study PRJEB26280, sample SAMEA2338706) | human gut metagenome | biome: human gut; feature: human-associated habitat; material: faeces... | reverse complement strand
ATGATAATAAATAAACCAACTGAATATCACACTGGATGGGATGGTATGTCCATTTACGTGGATACCGAAAATGTCATGTGTCCACTTCTGTGGGGAACCAAACCAGGGAATGTCCAAAATCAAGGATATCACTTTAGTGTAGGTGTCTAAAAAATAGGCACTACACTAATTCAAAATGTCCTTGACAAAGGGGACAGTTTACATACAGTTGCCATGCATAATTCTCATATTCTGCTGCCTTATCCAAAAGCACTCCCTGCATAAAATACTTGTTATACAGATAACGGTCATTCTCCATCAAGGCTCTGAGATAACGATGTCCGTATTTTCCAAGACTTGCATAACTCTCTGGCTCCGACTCTCCAAGAATCGGATAATACAATCCATCCACCTCTTTGTACTTAATGCCACACATTTCTGCAATTGTAGGTGTTGCAGTCACCTTTGCTTTTTCTTCCATAAAAGCTCCTTTCCGCGCTTTACGCTGTTAAAATATCGTTGTTTACCTTGACGCCGGCCCGCGGAGAGTTACTGCCCTCAAATAATCTGCAATGCAGAAAATCCTCCTTTCTCATTGCCTCTTGCGAAGCTATGTATAAATGCTGTCCACACCTAACAGTTAAATTATCTGTAACGCCAGAACACACAAAAATCACCATTCCATCCTAATCAACTTCTGCCCTGGCAAACACAAGAAATACTCTTGCAACCAGCCCAAACACTAATAATGTCAGCTTCGCCAATCCCAGTAGACACCGAAGCATTAACAACGCCATCCAGACCATAGCCTTTAAAACATTCAGTAAAACTCTGCCAACAAATTCTAAAATCATAAATTCAACTCTCCTTTCCACCCATCGGGAGCCACCCGAAAAAAGGGTATAAAAAATAAGACCATATTGACTTCAATATGGAACCGATTAAATCTTCGATTCTCTGTGTCAATTTAGTCCTATCAGTAAAAATACCTGTTAAGTTTTCCCTTCCGGAACCAATCCGGACAATTTTCACACGGAAACGTCTAGGACCAGGCTTCCGAAACCCTTGTAAACCCTGGGTTTCTTCCACCTGTCACAAATATACCACGTTCCCCCGTAGCTGATATGAGAAGTGCCCTATCCTCACCTTTTTCCAGTATTTTTCTCAGATTTGTGATAAAGCCAACCTGCATTGCATTTGGCTTTAATCTGTATTTTTCAATGGATGGAGTTTCCTCGCTCTTTGCAATCTCACGCTGTCTTTTTATGATTTGATAGCGCTCTTTATACTCCTCATAAAAGCTGTCAAAGGAAAGAGCATAGCGCGAATTCCAAAGCTCATTGTATTCCTCAACAATCTGCTTTGCCACCTCTCCCTGCTCTGTAGATACAACCTTTGTATTCCACTCTCTGTTACTCGTAAGTGCGGCGCTTGTCATGTTTGAGCTTCCGATAATGATTCGATAAATCTCTTCTTTTTTGAATATATATCCCTTTGTGTGAAAGCCTTCAGCGGCCTTCTCCACATCATACATTTTGAGCGTGATGTTCGACAAGCCGTGAAGCTTCTCAAGCGCCTTTGGTTCACTGAAATTCAGATAATTTGTGGTGAGAATTTCTCCCGGAATGCCATTTTTCTCCAGCTCCTTAAGCGTCTGGAGCAACGGCGTAATGCCTCCCATCGTGATAAAAGCAACGCTTATCTGAAATTTGTCACAGGACATCAGCTCATCTTCTATTGAGGATAATACTTTTTTGCCTTCTTTATGGTTGTTTGACAAAAATTGCGGCTGATAAGCCAGGCTTGAATTGTATCCACTATTGATGAAGCCGGTTTCCAAACCGGCGCGTAGTTCTGCTATTTTTTGTTTATTCATACTGCCTCCCACAGCTCATTCCATCCGGCATAGCCCATCGATACAAAGTATCTAAACCATACGCGCCATGCATCATAAAACAAGCTGTCCTTGTTCTCCTCAGCCAATGTTACCATGTCAGCACACCTTACTACATAGTCCTTATCCTTTGTGAAACGACCGGTTGATATGCCATTTTTGTATAGCTCATACAGATTTTCAAGGGCAGCCTTTGCTGTTGCCATGTCAAAATTGCAGGCCCCACTTTCATTGATTTCATTGAATTTAAGGCACTCCCTATAGTTTTTTTCTATAACGTTATCTGATACTTTATTTTCCATGTTATCACATTCATCCCTTTAACACCATCTCATGCCACTCTCAGGCATCAACAGTAACCGATTTTTTGTATAAGTATATAATACGTGTTTTGATGATATAATCAATAATCCCGAAATTTCTCGTACCAAATTAGAAAATCCATTTATAAAGTTAAGATTCCCACATTCCGCTATCCAAAACCTTCTGCAAACTCTGAATTACGGTCTCATAACTTACCGGTACAAAAAGCAATCCCATAGTAATATCTTCGTAATCTCTTTTATATACCTGACTATTGATTATCTCCCTCAATATATCAGCCACACATACACCTTCTTTTGCAGACGGGCAGACAATCATTTCCGAGCGCACAGCACGCACCTCCGGTATAAGATTTGGTAGTTCATTTGAGATTCCCATAGTTTCTACAATCTTATGAATATCGTATAAATGTCTGGAATGCTGCTCTGTCTTTTCTTGCATATAGTAATCACACAATGCAAACACCTTATCTACCAGAGTTCTCTCTATGGTTTGTGTTGTAATTTTAAAAGGCATCAATTCATATGTTTCAGCCAAATCCAATCGATTGATTTTTCTTAAGAAACGATAGATATAATTATCTACCATACGTTTTGTGGTTGGAAACGGCAACATTGCTACATATGTTTCTATTACCAATTCCGGTTTCAAAATACCATTCTGTTCATAAAAAGATGGGTAACTTGCTCTGTAGCAATTATAGTTTCTTCTGCTTCTTGTTGTTTCAAGATTGTTAATCGTGAACCCGAACTCCTCCATAGTCGAAACAATATTATTTTTGAGTTGTTTCTTTCTACTCTCTCCCGGCATACCTGACTCTGCCGTATAAGACAAATCAATATCTTCTGAAAATCTGTCCAATAACTGATAACACTTAGTAAGTGATGTACCACCTTTAAACACCATGTCTTTAGTTTTTTCGGCAAGAGCCTTCAGGGTAATCGTCACATAATAATCTTTTTCAATTACATTAGTTGGGATAGCCAACTCATTTGCTGCACCGATAATCAGTTCTGCAAATGCTTCTTTATCATGATGCAAATTCATAAATCATCCCCCATTCAATTAATTTCTTTGCAGTTGCACCGGTTATAACAGGCGATACTTCAGATAACTGTTCTTTTGTAAAACGTTTCTGTTTCACGTATGAGAGCATTGTATCTATAGTTTCTTCCATCGGCAACTCCGTATATTTCTCAGTCTGACCAATACCATCCAAAAACTGCAAAAGTTCCGCATTGTTGTCTGAAACAGCAACCGCAGCTTTTTTAATTCTAACCTTCTGACTGCCTACCGTAATTGTACGTCCATTAGTAGCTTCCTTGTTCGTAACAATCTCAATTATCGCTGGCATTTGTGTCGTCAATCCAAGCTGATTTACAAATGATATTCCGGTCACATAACCAAATGTTTCTGATTTACTTCTCACATATTTGCGCATAATAACAAGAAATGGATCGAGATAACTTTTACCTAGTAATCCACCCTGTTTGGGTATATAGTAAATACCATTATCATACCTTTCCAGAAAACCATTTGCCACAAGTCGCTTTACCGACTGGCGCACTGCATTCTCAGATAATTCTTCTATTTTCAAATCATTTAAAAAGATTGGTTCATTATATCCATAATTCTCTAACAAGTAAGATTTCAACATAGTCTCACCTCCGCATATATAGTACCATTTTTATATTTTCATTGTCAACATTTATGTCGTATCTATAACTATTATATGCAGTAGCCAAAGAATAAACTATGAAATATTTACCATATTATTACATTCATACCTTTAACACCATCTCATGCCACTCTTCTCCACCCCAGGTAGAGTCAGCAATTCCCAGATCCTGCAATCCAAACTTTTTATACATCTCCACCTTCTGCTCTAAGCATGTCAGAAACAGCTTTTTTCGTCCGTTTGCCTTTTCACGCTGACTGTAGCGGTACACGAGCTCTCTGGCAAGGCCCTGTCCACGGTACTCCGGCAGCACGTCAAGGCCAAGAAGCATCACATTTTTACCGTTTTCATCACATAAATCGATGTCCGTAAAGAACTCATCCCTGAACTTTTCCTCGTCTGTTGCCACACCATTTAAAAAGCCCGCCAGCTTACCGGTTGATTTGTCAATTGCCACGAGAAATAGCTGTGGTACCTTTGCAATTCTCTCTGTCATTGCCTTTGGAGAACATGCCTCATTCGGTGGGAAACATATCTGCTCAATTGCTATTGCCTGTTCTACCTCGTCTGGGTTTATACTTCTAAATTCAAAATTATCTGTCATTATTTTATACCTCATTCTTCTGTTTATCATATATTAAGATTTTTGTGTTACCGGCCACTCTCAAGCGTGAACAGTAAAATTTTTTGTATATGTATATAATACGTGTTTTTGCTGATATAATCAATAATCCCCCAAATACCAAAATCAGCCACAAAAGCATTTTACTGCTTTTACGACTGATTTACATTGAAACCTGACAAAAACCTCCTTTTTGCTTTAATGATAAACTTAAAGCGCAAAGGAGGTCAATGTTCATTTATGAATACTTACAATTAATTATTAAAGAACGATAATGCTTCCTTCAATCCATCAGACTCATTATTCATGTGTTCTGCCATTTCTGAAACTCCGTGCATCATCGCATTGAGTTCCTCGATGTTGGCATTCATCTCTTCAGTTGCTGCGGCATTTGCTGCGCTGACGTCTGTCAGGCTGTTGCTGCTCTTCGTGATGTCATCGTTCAGCTCAATCATCGCAGTGACAAGCTCTTCGATTTCATCAGCTTTTTCTGCCGTCTTTTGAATCTGCTCATCAAGTGAGCCAAATTCATCGAGTACTGCCTTAATCTCTTCCTTCTGCTTGGCATTGTCCTCGACGATGGTGCCGGATGCCTGTACACAATACCTGCACTCTTCAACCAGTGATGATATTATCTGCTTGATATTCTCAAGCTCCGTATTGGTATTGTCTGAGAGCACTCGAATCTCCTGTGCCACTACTGCGAAGCCTTTTCCTGCATCGCCGGCTCTGGCCGCCTCTATAGATGCATTGAGTGACAAAAGATTGGTTTCACTGGATATTTCCTCAATGACAGAGACAATATTGCTCACCTTGTCAACCGTAGTATTTACAGTTTCTATGCGTTTTGAAATTGCTGAGATACCCTCATCCATCTTGTGGCTGCTATCCTGCATGGATTTAATCTTGTCATTCATGATTTTACTGCTATCCTGCACTGCTGTCGTCTGGTTTTTGATTTCATCAACAGAGGCATTAATGTCCTTTGTTTCATTGCTCATCTCCAGAAGATTTTCATTAATCTTGGAAATAGATGCTGCCATGCCTGTAGAGCCCTCTGCAACATCCTCGACTGCCTTGGATATCTCGTTATTTGCAGCAAGTGTCTGACTGCTTGTGTCATTGAGCTCATAGCTGTTTGATGACATCGTATCACTGGAATTTCTTATCTTTCCGACTATACTTCCAAGCGATTGTGTGAGCTCCTTCATCTTTTCTATAATCAGGCCTATCTCATCATTTGACTCCTTGACCACACTGAAATCTGCCTCAATATTACCATTGGCAACATCCTCAATTATTGTACTGACCTTTACAAGCGGTCTCATAAGCCTGCGTCCCATTATGAATGAGATAATAATTGCAATAAGCACAACAATAGCAATGATTCCAACGGCAACTCCTGTTACAGTAGTGATTCCTGCAAGTGCCTCAGACTCATCTGCTGTAAGCACAAGTATATTTTCATTGTTCAAAATCGTATATGCCGAATACTTTGTTGTTCCATTGAAATCATATTCTACAACAGTCGTGCCCGGTTTTTTGCCATCCTGAAGCTGTTGTACAACTCCTTTAATTACGGCATTCTCAACAGGCTGTCCAACCTTTTCCTTTGTTGGATGATAAAGCATTGTGCCATCATTCTTTACCACATAGACATATGAGCTGTCCATACCTTCGAGCTTTACATCGGAAAGACTCTTAGCGTATTCATCATAGTCTAAATCCTCTGTATCTGCATTGCTGATCTCATTCTCCACAATTTTTGATGTTGTATTGATAACATCTACCATGGTATGCTTTGTGCTGTCTGTAATTTGTTTTTTGGAGCTTTCAAGAATAAATACCATACAAATTACATTTGAAACTATAACAGCTAAAATCACCATTACTATGATTTTGGCTGCAAATGTACCTCTTTTTTTAGTTTTACTCTGTTCCATATGACCATCTCTCCTATCCTACTGCTACTGCTACTCCTTTAGCTTAAAATTATAAGACAATATTACCATTTTTGGTGAAATTATACAATAGTTTATCAGTAAATAAAAAATTTATCTACATTTTGCCTTTGATTAATTTGTCGCGCAAATAGGGTTAATGTTCAATCATAAACAGTTATACTACCTATTCCACATTCTTTAATGCCATGTCCATCGGAATCCTCTTTATTCTCCTGAAATCAAATACTGTCACTATCAGGTAACCGATGAGCACAAACGCAAACATCTTTACATAGCCGACAGGTGTCATATGGAATGAAAACCATCCGCTGAAGGTCTGAAGCATTATGCGCCATACAATATCCATTACTTTTGCACCAAGCACTACACTGATAATATCTGATATAACCACCACGATGGATGTTGAGACCAGATAAAGACTTGCAATTTCTCTGTTGTCGTAGCCTAAAATCTTGGTCATAGATATGGCTGTCTCATTTTTCTCGATGATGAGCTTCGTGAGCAGATATATCATAACGGCTGATAGCAATATGCAAAGCACCTGGAAGTACTGCATGTATGAGCCCATGGAGTGGTCGAGCTGGTCTGCCATTTTGGTGATGTCGCGTATCGTGATTGTTGTCGCGATATTGCTCTCATCGATATCCTTTATCTTTGTATCCGACAAAAATCCGCTGAATCTGCCATCTGCAAAATCAAAGGTATCCGCGAAATGCTCTATAGGCATAAACACCGCGATGCTCTGGGATTTATCGTAGGTTCCCTTCACCTTGAATTTGTATGTTTTTTTCTCGTACTGTGCATCAAGCTTTATTGTATCACCCGGTTTTATACCATATTTATCTGCAAATGAGTCTGATATGTATACCTCGTTATCCTTAAGCGAATCCATGTCCTTAAGCTTTACGTATGCACTGTCTGTTTCCACTCCGTAGACCGACACCTCCTCGTCAAAGTCATCTGACCTCCTTAAGAGCGACGTCATGTCAAATTTCTCTGCATCACTGTTGTCGGTTTCAAGCACGTTTCCGTCTGCATCGACATAGGATTTGAGTACGTACTGATATTTTGCAAACATCATACTGTCTGTATTTTTCTTGTAATAATCAAGTGTATCCGGCATGCCGACTGCCATCGCGAGCATTACCATGATGAAAAATATTCCCACAAAAAGTATCAGATAGTTTGCCACATTCTGGAACATGATTCTCAGTCTGAAACGGCTCATGAAGCTCCAGCGCGGAAGCCGCATTGCTTTTTTGCGCTTTGTTTTCTTAAGGTCATGACGCAGGAACTGAAGCGGTGTGTGCTGCATCATGCGAATTATTACAATAAGATTTACAACCAGCATGATAATCACCGGAGCAAGCGTTGTTTTTATGAATGCACTCGGATTCCAGATGGTATGATATGTCGGCAGGCTGTAGCTGTTGTAATACATGCCCACAACCACATCTTTGAATACCGTATAGCCCAGTATATTTCCTGCTACTGCTGCCAGAAATGTCACAATGACAGGCATTGAAAGGTAATGCCTAATAAGCTCTCCCTTTGTGTAGCCCGACGCGCGAAGCGTGCCTATCGCTGATGATTCATTTGCTATCGTATTGCTTATGGTCACTGCAAAAATGAATGCGATTATCACAATAAGAATGTCTAAAAGCACTCCTCCCATGGCCTTGTCTGAGCCCATATCGTCCGTGGCAAAATTGATTGCCGGATTTGAGTAGCGCGGTGTGTAGTCCTCCACTTCATTGCCAGCTGCCATAACCTGTGACACCATCGCCTCCAAAAAGTCATCTGATTTTTCCTTCTGCTCTATGTCGTCAGCCGGCTCATCCTCGTATTTCCATGCATATGTATAGTGAATGCTCTTGTCCAGGCGCTCAAAGCCCTCCTTTGTCACCATTGCCACGTCAAACTTTATCGCATCAAACATCATATCGGTCTTCTTTTCATGCAGTGTGGAGTAATTGACATATGCGATAAAGCCCGATACCTTGAATTCTTTTCCGCTGACCTTTATCGTGTCGCCAACCTTCATGCCCACGTTGTCTGCATGCATTCTGTCCACAGCGATTTCGTTCTCATTTTGTGGAAAAGAACCCTTTATGAGACATGCAAGGTTGATATCCCCGGTCTTTGTGTATACACGGATGGTTCCGTCCTTTTTGCCGTCTGCGTCGTAGTCCTCATCCTCGTTGCGATAGAAATTCTCATAGAGCGTGACAGGAGTTTTGCTGCTATCGCTGTCTTTTTCGTCTGAAGCTGTTTTTACCTCGCCTGACTCGATAGCCGTAACAAGCTCGCTGTCAGCCTTATCCTTAAGCTCAAAATGTCCATCCTCCTGCTTGTATTTACTTACCCCCTCATCCGCAGAGGTGAGCATACTGTCGTTTGCCACATACATTCCGGATACAAAGCCGATTGTCAGCACGAGGAAAAGAAATACAACGAGATATTTCTTCCAGTCACCGATAATTTCCTTTGGTATACGCTTTATCAGAGGATTTTTTATCTTTTTCCTGCTCATAGGTCAAATTCTCCTTACCACTCAAGCTCTTCGGCCGAAACCTTATTTGTATTGATATCGTTGTGACGCACGGCTCCGTCTCGTAGCTTTATCACGTGGTCTGCCATGTTTTTGATGGCCTCATTGTGTGTGACCATGATTATGGTGTTTCCGTACTTTTTGTTGACATCCTCTATGAGCTTCAAAATCTCCTTTGAGGTGTTGTAATCAAGCGCTCCTGTCGGCTCGTCGCAGAGCAGTATATCAGGGTTTTTCACGATTGCACGACCGATTGACACACGCTGCTGCTGTCCGCCGGATAGCTGATTTGGAAGCTTGTAGCGGTGCTCGTAAAGCCCCAGCGTGTGAAGCAGCTCATCGATATCCAGTGCGTTGTCAGACAGGTATGCGCCCACCTCGATATTTTCCTTTACATTCAGATTGGCAATCAGGTTGTACATCTGAAATACATATCCCAGATGCTTTCTGCGGTACTGCGTGAGCTTTTTCTCGCTCATATCCTTCAGCTTGTCACCATTTATGCTGATATATCCGGAATCGGCGCTGTCGATGCCTCCGATGATATTGAGCAGTGTAGACTTTCCGGAGCCTGACGGTCCGAGCAGCACACAGAATTCACCCTTTGCCACAGAAAAATTCATACCTCGCAGCACCTCCTGGCGCGTCTCGCCGCTTCCAAAGCCCTTTTTCAAATCCACTATTTCTAAGAACTTTCTCTCTTCTTCTGACATATGATATCCTCTCTTTCAACATTTCAAATTACATTTACCTTATATAATTTTATACGTTTAAAAACAATTATTGGTAAGATTGTGCTTACTGTAGTTACCTGTCATTTATATATGTTAGTGTTATCTAACCTCATGTAATAAGAGTAACGCTATTCTGCCTTTCTTGTCAATAAAAATTTTATAATCAGCTTGGTAAAACATCTTTTTATTTTCTGACCGGATTAACAGCTTCGAGGCGTATGCATAATATAAATTAAATCTGTTTTTACGGAGATATGAATTTTTATGTGTGGTATTGCCGGATTCTGTAACTTTAAAGAAGACTTTGAAGAGAACACCGATTACTGGAACTTTCGTCTTGAGAAGATGCGTGCTGTGCTCGCCCACCGCGGCAACGATGCCAGAGGACGCTACCTTAAAAAGCATATTGGTCTGTCGCACAGCCGTCTGGCCATCCGTGACATCCTGTGCGGCGACCAGCCCATGACGCGCACCCACAACGGCTATGAGTACACTATCTGCTATAACGGTGAGATTTACAACACTGATGAGCTGATTCCAGAGCTGTCCGAAAACGGCTTTGTATGCTCCACAACCTCAGACACAGAGGTTATTCTGTACGCCTACATCCATTGGGGCGCTGATTTTGTCAATCGCTTAAACGGTATTTTTGCATTTGCCATATGGGATGCGGCTAAAAGCCGGCTGCTATTATACCGCGACCGCGTAGGTGTCAAACCGCTTTTTTATGCCATCCGAGGGGATTCTCTGGTGTTTGGCTCCGAGCCAAAGGCCTGCTTTGCGCACCCTGCAGTAAAGCCTGAGCTTGACAAACAGGGCTTGCAGGAGCTTCTTGCTATCGGGCCTGCACACACGAGCGGGCTTTCCCTGTTTAAGGATTTGTTTGAGGTTTTGCCGGGACACTTTATGATTTACTCCAGGGATGGGCTGCATGATGAAACCTACTGGGAGCTTACAAGCCGGGAACACACCGAGAGCTATCGGGATACCGTTGCCCATACGCGTTTTCTGGTGGAGGATGCTATAAAAAGGCAGATGGTTTCCGATGTGCCGGTATGTACTTTTCTGTCAGGCGGCATCGATTCAAGCATCGTGACCGCCATCGCCGCAAACTATATGAACACACGCGGTAAAACGCTCAACACTTTTTCCTTCGACTTTAAGGACAATGACAGGTATTTTAAGGCAAACGCCTTCCAGCCGGAGAGGGATCTGCCATATGTCAATCGTATGCTTGAGGAGTATGAGACAGCCCACTCCTATCTCGAGTGTGATGAGAATTCTCTCTTCAAGGCGCTCTTTGCCGCAGTCGATGCAAAGGATATGCCCGGCATGACCGATGTGGACTCGTCACTTTTATATTTCTGCAGCCTCGTCAGCCGAAAAAACAAGGTAGCTCTTACAGGTGAGTGTGCTGATGAAATCTTTGGTGGATATCCGTGGTTTTACCGCAAAGAGCTGCTGGAAAGATATGGCTTCCCATGGTCATCGGATGTCGCTCCACGCCTTGCTCTTTTGCGCGATGATGTGGGTTTTGAGCTTGATTTATCCGGTTATCAGGCTTTTCGATATGAGGAGTCGAGGTCAAAAGCACCTCTACTTTACGGCGAGGACGGTGAGGACGAAAGCCGCCGCATAATCGGATATCTCAATATCAAATGGTTCATGCAGACTCTTCTTGACCGCATGGATCGCACCAGCATGTACTCAGAGCTTGAGGCACGTGTACCTTTTGCCGACCATCGTATCATTGAGTATGTCTTTAATGTGCCTTGGCATATGAAATATCAAAACGGTGTGGAAAAGACTCTGCTTCGCGATGCTTTTTCAGATGTCCTGCCGCCTGAGCTTTTGCACAGAAAAAAGAGCCCATATCCAAAGACTTATCATCCCGGATATGAAGCTCTCCTTATAAAGGGAATGGAGGAGATATTAGACTCCCCTAACGCCCCTGTGCGCACTCTCATTGACACTGACAAAACGCGCGAATTTTTAAAGGCCCCGGCAGAATACGGCAGTCCGTGGTTTGGCCAGCTCATGGCAGGTCCGCAGCTTATCGCATATTTCATCCAGATTAATTACTGGATGGAGAAGTATCAGCTGTCTGCCTAATGCTCATCCATGATTAATTGACCTTGCGCTCTATATCAATGATGTTATTCTCTATGATATTGTTTTCTGTAATGTTGTTATCTATGCTCTCTGCCGAAGGGGTGCTTTCACTATTCTGCTCTTTCGGTGTAAATCTTCTCACCTTATCCATGAGCTGAGTCTTCTTCAGCTCATGCTTAAGCTCAACACGCTCACTCTTCTGCTGTCGTTTTTTCTCCTTAAGCTCGTACTTGGCCTGCTTCTTTGCGAGCTTATTCTGCCTCTTCTGCTCCTTTATGGCAGCCTTTGTCTCTCTTTTTGCCTGCTTTGCCGCAAGCTTTGCTTCTTTTGCTTCGTTCTTTATGCGGCTCTTTTTGTTCTTCTTGACACTCTTTTTAGCCACCTTATGTAATTCCTTGAGGTCTGACTTTGCAGCCTTTATATTCTTTCTGTCCTTGCGGTATGGATTGTGCACAAAATATCCCACAGTGCCTATCATCATAAGAAGCAGTGCCAGCGCCTCTCCAGCCATCGTGACATACTCCAGATACTGCGGATACAGCTTGTAGCCTGCCATCTCCGCCGCTATCAGGATAAGTGGGATGAAAAACAGTATATTCTTTCGCTTTTGGGACAATAACGCTCCCTCCGCACCTACACACATGAGTACATACAGGCACAGCTGCGAAGTCGGTCCATAGGCATATGCCACAATCGCAGCCATTATCACTGATATGCAAAACACTATGAATGCTTCTCCGCGGAACAGGGCATTCCTGTACTCTTTTATGCCCTCCAGCTTGTCTACCGATATGCCATGCAGTGAATATACCTGGTCTGTGATATCCTCCATGCAGTCCTCATGGTATCGCTTCAGCTCCCTGTTGCTGTTTATATCAGCATCTATGGAGCGTCTGCGCTCTGTAAGCAGCTTCTGCTCCTCCATGATCTTCTCCCAGGCCTCATCCTCTGCCTCACGCTGAAGCTTCACCTGCTCGTGAATCCACTCAGCCCGCTGGATGCGCTCGCTCTCCTGCGGGATAACCACCTGCTGCGTCATTCCGTTATTTTCCGGCTCTGCAGAGTCAATTATATTTTCATTATTTATCATTCCGGTTTTCTGCCTCTTTCTTCTAGACATTTTCTTTTCCTCTTGCAATTGTTATTTACTGCTATATATCTTCTATTAAAGCATATTTTACCGAAATTATCCATAGAATATCCTGCTATTTAAAACAAATATTATACTCAATATAAAAATAGCATAACAATGGTATTTACAATATCATCATTACGCTATTCCATAACTATATTTTTACTGTGGCATATCCTTTCTTAAAGGACTACTTTCATAATTTAAAGTTTTAGCTCCTGCTAGCCGTTTCATCTCATCCATTAATGGATGTTTTTTCCATTTATGAGTATCCTCTGTTATTTGGTAACTTAATATTTGAAAAAATGGTAAAAAAGCAAGAGGTGTAATAAGCTCGTTTATTTCAAAGTCGGGATTTATTATATTTTTCCCTTCAAGTCCTTTTTTATTTGTAAGCATATAGGTTTTATCCGTTATAACGCCTGTAGCCTCAAATATCTCTTGTGTTCTATCCGAAGCAAGACCTCCGTCAATAAAAAACACAGTATAATTTGGTGTAAGCTGAAGATTAGGTCCATGTATATATTCTTCTAATTCATATGCTATGCCCGGAACCTGAATAGTTTCACCTACTTTAAGTGCTCCCTCCATAGCAGTTCCCATATTTGCACCTACACTACATATATATACTGTTTGAAGCGATGTTAATGCTTTAATGTTATCAGCATAAAATTTCTTTGTCGCAACTATCATTTTTTCATGCGCACCGCTTACTTTTTCAAATTCTCTTACCCAAGTGTCATATTCATTCCGGCCTATTATTTTACACATTTTAGCGGCTTCCAAAGCAAATAGCATAAGATAAAGTGACAATGCAATTACACCTTTTGTTACATATCCTACCGTTTCCTCACCAACGCCAAAATCAACTGCCAGGTCTGCAACCGACACTATATCACTATTCAAGTCACCTGTTAGTACAATTGCCTTTCTATTCAGTTTATCATTTATAAACTTAAGTGCTTCCATAGTATTTACACTATATCCACTCTGAGAAACAGCTATAACCATTTCATCTGACGCAACGCTATGCTCTGCGTGAATAAATTCAAATGGTGATATAACTGTAACTTTGCATTTCAACACTTTTTCCATATATAGTCTTGCACACTGAGCAGCATTATTCGAAGATCCGGATGCAACTATAGTAATATTATGATATGGTCCTTTGATATATTCATTAACCATGGTTTCTGTCAATGCTATTCGTTTTTTTAGATTTTCCTCAATTAATTCTGTTGAAGAGTTGATATAATCAAACATAGTTTTAGCCATATTTCAAAATCCTTTCTATAAAATATACCCACTGAATTATCCAGTGGGTATAAATGAGTAGTAACAAATATTGACTTATACCCCCAGTATTCCGGTAAGACTTCCCAAAATACCTATAATAAATATAAGTATCAATGCCCAGGTTGTCTTCATCTTCTTTTTGGTAACCAGCCAGTATATAAATCCTGTAAATAATAATGGTAACAGACACGGAACAATTCCATTTATTACATCAGCTATAACAACACTTGTATCTCCGTTTGTATACTTTAATGGAATATTCACCGTAACCATAGTTGCTATCATAGAACCAATTGACATAAGTCCCAATATTGATGCAGCATACGTAAGCTTTTCCATTAGTCCACCCGCTGCAATTTTTGATAAAAATCCAGCTCCAAACTTATATCCGCCCATCATACATATGTATCTCAGAATTACATGTGGTATATTAAACAATAGGAAGAATAAAATTGGTCCCAGAATATTCCCGTTCATAGCAAGTGATGTTCCTATTCCAGTTGCAATTATTCGAAGTGTTCCCCACATAAAAGAATCACCTATACCTGCAAGCGGTCCCATTAATCCTGCTTTTACACTATTGATGGATGATGTGTCAAAATTCTCATCGAGCGCATTTTCTTCTTCCATAGCTGTACTAATTCCAAGAATTAATGTTACCATATGTGGAGTTGTATTAAAAAATTCCAAGTGTCTCTGTAATGCTGCTGCTTTTTCCTCCGGTTTGTCCTTATACAGTTTCTCAATAATCGGAATCAAAGCATACGTATAACCTAGATTTTGCTGTTTTTCATAATTCCATGTCCACTCCATTGGAAAAGATCTGAAGAATACTTTTCTAAGATCTCTCTTTGTAATTAATTTAGAAGTCGTCATCTTCATCACCTCCCATTTCTGTAGCTGTTATAACCTGATTATTCTGCATATTTACTATTATAAGAGCTATAACTGTTGCAAAAAGTGCAACTCCTGTTACTGACATTCCCATGTATGCAGAAATGAGAAATCCCAATAATAAGAAATACCAATTCTTTTTATTTATTATCATGCTTGCAAGAACTGCAAATCCGAGAGCCGGCATCAAGCCAGTTGCAATTGTAAGTCCTGATTTTACAAATTGTGGAATAGCATCCAACACACTCTGAATAACTGTATTTCCTAATAAGAATGCTAAAAATACAAATATTCCGTACGGAAGATTCAAATATAGGAATCCTCCTAGCATGTGCATTCTTGCAACACCTTTACTATTTCCTTTAACAGCATAATCATCTGCCTTGTGTACAAAAATCGGCAAAATAAATATTTTACATGCATTTTTCATCAAAAGTGCTAATGAAGCAATAGGTACGCCAATTGTAAGTGCAACCTCAGGATCATTTCCTGCTGCAAGTGTCAAAGCAGCTCCAAGCACACCTCCAGAAATCATATCCGGTGGAAGTGATGCCCCTACAGAAAATGCACCTATAAATGCAAGCTCCATCATTGCCCCAATAATAATTCCACTTTTTAAATCGCCCATAACCAGCCCAGTTAATGTACACATTATTAATGGTCGGTCTAATAGGTTTGTTCCAAACAGGAAATTAGTATGTCCTAACATGGCAACTAATCCCAATAATATAGCCTTTAATATCATATCAGTTCCTCCTACAATACATCCTTTGCATAAATAACTGAATCACTTGGAACCTGCCTTATCTCCACAGTAACTCCATCAGTAATCAACTCCTTTAAGAGTTCTTCCTCTTTTGGTGTTGTAAATACTGCTTTTGATATCTGCCTTGTCCCCTCTCTTGATTTAACACCACCAAGCGTGATCTTATCAATCATTCCTGTTTCCTTGCACAGTTTGTATACATCAGCAATGCTCTCTACAACAATAAATAACTTATATTTATCTGTTACACCTGACACAAGAGCTTCTACAGAAGCATCCATATTCTTTATAACAAGCTTTGTATTCGCTGGTTTTGCAAGTTTTATTCCAGCTTTTCTGATTTCATCGTTTGGCACACTATCATTGGCTATTAAAATGCAATCACTTCCTAATACCTGATTCCAGGCCATTGCAACCTGTCCATGTAGTAAACGATGGTCTACTCTGACATTTACTATCATCCTATATACCCCTTTCTTTAAAATTCGTCATCTTCTAACGAATCAATACCTGTCCTACTGCAAAAATTTATTACACTGTCTGCTATACCCAAAAGTTCTTCCTCAACCTCAGCAGCATTATTTTTCATTTCTGATATAGACATTGCTGTTATAACAAGTGCCAGATTCATTCCAGCAATAAGCCTTATTTGCGGATTAGAAATATACTTCATAAACTCATTATTCACACTTCCACCAAATAAATCTGTAAAAATGATCCAGCTGTCATCCGGTGCAATGCTATCAATGAAACCTTTTATTCTTGTCGATACATCATCTTCTCCGTCTACATATGCACATATAACACTGACATTATCCTGCTTTCCAAAAACCATTTCTGCTGACGAAAGCATTCCTGCTGCCAGATTTCCGTGTGACGCTAACATAATTTTAACCATCTGTCCACCTCCTCTTTTATATTTATTATATTTATTTTATTTATTGATTTACTTTATTATCCATTTTATAATTATAACATAGCTTTACAATTATTTAAGGAGAATTATATGGATAGTCATTCATCAAAGTATATTTATGACACCCTTAAAGGTGACATTGAGAACAATTTATATTCTTTCGGTTCAGCCCTGCCGTCTGAACGTACACTGGCTGAAAAATACTTTGTAAGCCGAACCACTGTCCGTAATGCTATTGAGCAGCTTGTACACGATGGTCTGCTATACAAGATTCAAGGTAAAGGTACTTATGTATCCATGCCTAAGCTTCATGCTACCAATTCTGTAACCTCTACAAGAAAATACTTAAAAGACCATCATCTCAAACCTTCAACCAGAATTATAACATCTGGAATAAGGAATGCCGGGTACAAATATTCAAATATATTTAATATTTCTGAATCTGATCAACTTTTTTTCGTATATCGTCAAAGATTAGGTAATAAAATACCTTATTCTGTCGAATATACTTTTTTACCATTTGCCTATGTTCCTAATGCGCAAAGCTATAATTTTGCCAAAGAATCTTTATATGACTGTTTTAATGATAACAATATAATTGTTGATCATACGGTTCAAACTATAGATTTGGTCAAAATATTTAAACCGCAATCTGATATTCTTCAACAGCCCGATGGTTCCGCCTCATTTAAAAGAGTCAATACTGTGTACGATATACACAATCGCGTTGTCGAATATACATTATCATATTCTTTAGCTGATAAATTTAAATTTGTTTTTGATTAGGAGTATCTTATGAATCATTATCTTCACGCAAAAGCCGATGACGCTGCTGAGGCTATCGAAAATTATATATCCATGCATAATCTTAATCCTCATGACCGTATTCCATCTGAACGTGCCATGGCAGAAGAGCTTGGCATTAACAGGACCACTTGCCGTGAGGCTCTAAAGCGATTGGAAAATGAACATATTCTTTATTCTATAGTTGGGAGTGGCACATATGTGGCACCCCCAAAACTAAGAACAAGTATTGGTATGGGATTTTCACTGGATGCCTATTGTGAAGCAAACGGCTTCAAGCGTTCCAATAAATTAATATATTGCTACCAGACTCTTGCCACCGATTATATAAGCAAAATACTTGGATTATCCCCGTACTCACCAATTTATATTATTAAACGATTGCGGTTTATAAATCAGAAACCGGCAATGATAGAAACTACTCATCTTTCTGAGGCTATGTTTCCTGAATTGTTAAGGAAATTTAAGGAAAATGAAACGCAGTCATTATATGCTTTAATGAAAAACGACTATAACATTATTCCAACTCATCATAGCTATAAAGTTTCTATGAATATATGCGACATTGATAATGCTGTTTTACTTGGAATCGAAACCAATTCTCCATTGTTGAATTTCAGCATAATATCTAAAGATTCAAATAACAATGTAATTGAATACTGTCAAAGTCTGCGTCGAATTGACCGATGTTGTATCAATGCCAGTTTCAAAAATTACTGATACATGAAATTACTTTACCCAGATCACTTACTACATAATCTGTCATTTGCCTTATCTCATCTGTTGGCTGCACTAAATCAGGCACCATGATAACGTTTGCGCCTGCAGCATGACCGGCTCTGATCCCATTATATGAATCTTCAATCACCAATGTGTGTTTTATATTCACACCCAGCATATCCGCAGCTTTCTGATATATATCTGGAAATGGCTTACCATGTTCCACTTCATCACCACATACCATGTACTCAAATACTCCCCTCAGGTCTGCTGCTTCTAATAATTCTAGTGCCATTGCCCTGTCATTGCTTGTTGCAACTGCATATCTTATATTATTTACCTCTAGATATTGTATTAGCTGGTATACACCATTCTTTACAGGCATACCATATTGTCTGATATTTTGCCACATTATGGACTTAAAATCATTTCTGAATTTCTCAACAGGAAAATCTCTTCCGAACTCCAGTTTCAGACTTTTTTTAAATGCTTCTACAGGAATTCCTCTTACTCTGAGTAAAAACTCGTCCGTTATTATATGTCCATATCTCGTAATTGCCTCTCTCATGGCCTTATCATACTCTCTCTCAGAATCAATTAGAATGCCATCCATATCAAATAATACAGCTTCTATCATCTCTATATCTTAGTACTCAAACTGTCTATAATAGCGACGCATATCGAGGTCATGTCCTGTATAAGACTCTATATGTTTTGAAAGACGTCCATTAAGCACTGCTGTACTTATAATAGGGGCAACTAATGGTGCAAACTCAGGCTTAAGTCCTGGTATCATGTAGTCCATTACGTCAATAACTATCAGATTGTCTGTATGCTCCTTAAGGAATTTTTCTGCTCTTTCATCAAGAGTTCTGTATACACCTGCACTCTTTACTAAGAATACCGGCATATCCTTCTCCACAAGCTCCAGTGTTCCATGGAAAAACTCCGGACTTGTTATAGATTTCGTTCTGATCCACTGCATTTCCTCAAGAATACACATAGAAAACAGGTATACCTCTCCCCAAAGCTCTCCACTGCCAATCCACATCATATAATCTGCGTTAAAATATTTCTTTGCAATAGCATCCGCTGGCTCATCAAATTTCTTCTGTGCATCTACCAATGTATCTGGAAGTTTTGCTAATGCTTCTACAAACTGATCATACTCTGGAAAATCTCCATTACAATTTAATAATCCGTAGAATAATCCAAACATTGAAAGATATTCATACTCAACCCCTTTAAATACAACCAATGGAAGTTGATAATCTGTCAACTGACCAAGTGGTGACTCTTTGTCAATGACCATTGATGCAATTCTTACTCCTCTTTCTTTGCACCATTTTGCGGCTGCTACAGTCTCTTTAGTATCTCCTGATTTTGATCCCATAATTACAAGCGAATCTTTATTTAACTGTGTGTTTCCTGCAACAACAAGCTCTGCTGCCTGCTCAACATACACTGGAATCTTTGTTTTTTGTTTTGCAATTGCCGCAAAGTGTAACATCATTGCCATTGTTCCACCAACAGCTACAAAAAAGATATTACTATATCCATCTGCTGTTATCTCTTTTGCATACTCATATCCTTTATTAATAGCTGCAATCTGCTTTGTAAGATTTCCTCTGTACTCTACCTCATCAAACTTAATCATTATTGATTACCTCCCTGAATTTCTAAATAACAACTGGTATATTGGTTACTCGTTCGAACAAGCTAAATATATTATGTTTACACCCAATTGTCAATATTTTAAAAATACCATCCATCCACAAAATGCGGTTTATACTATACCAATTAAAAAACATATTTTTATGATACTATACCAATTATTAAATTTCCCCAATTTAGCAAATACTTACAAAAACCACCTGCTTTTAACAAAAATTCCAGTATAACTGACCAATTATAGCCAACTGTATGATTGTATTATCTTCTTAATCCACTTTTGTACACAAAAAGCCCCAAAATCCGCATATTATATATGTGGATCTTGGGACTTTTTAAGCTCCTAAATTAATTCTTTTATACATGATGTGCCACATCTATTCTGATAAGTGCCTTCCTGAGTGCAAACTCTGCTCTC
>ENA-ORPD01001185-ORPD01001185.1-human-gut-metagenome-genome-assembly--contig:-NODE-1185-length-20538-cov-4.026803_pt1 | contig 20538 bp, 16 predicted proteins | sample MGYA00242143_ERZ509076 | MGnify/ENA primary metagenome ERZ509076 (study PRJEB26280, sample SAMEA2338706) | human gut metagenome | biome: human gut; feature: human-associated habitat; material: faeces... | reverse complement strand
ACCGGGGTCTGGAGATCGTTAAAGAGCAACACTAATTATAAACGAGTATCTTTATCAATCATAACTTCAATATTAGTAAGTCTTAAATCAAGCTGAGTAGCGTCAGGATATTTAGCAATATCATCTACATAATCATCAGCTTCTTGACTAAAGAACTTATTCTCATATATCATAGTTATATAAGTCCAAGCATTATGAAACTTAGCAATATCATACCAAGGCTTTTGATATTTAGCTGAAAGTTCAATAAGAGTGTCAATAGCATCTTTATCCATAAAATTAATAAGATTAGGATTAGGATTCCATTGACCATGATCATTTTCAACGAAGTCTTCAATACGATTCCAAAGATAACGACCGGCTTTATATTTAAGAGTTTCATTATCCCACCAAATAGGACTAACACTCATAGGCATAAGACCTGTACATTGAACATCAGTATGAAACATCAACCAATCAATAGTTTTATTATAGAGATAACGTATATTATCTTCATTATTCATAAGACCATTAATAAGCTGACTACGCCATTCAATATGCTTAAAGAGTTTACTTATAGTAGACTCGGTAGCATAAATGAATTGAACAATACTAGGATGAATAATATCATCAAAGTAAATACCTTTATTCTTAGCATCAGTCTTAAAAAGAGAACCTTTAGTTATATAGAAGATTCCATGTCGGTTAATGTATGAATAATCTCCGATATACGAGTGAAAAGACGTCCATAAGTTAGTCTTTAATGAATAAGAAATAGAATAAGACTTATACAAGTCAATAGCACCGTTTTTATCTATAATCTTATTAGTGAATATAAATCTTTGGTGCATTTCATCGTATGTAAAGAAACATCCACTATGCGACAATGGATTAGTAGCATTAGCGTAAATATGCTCTTTAAACCACTCTTTGAAGCCTAAATCGGATAACTCACTTACGCTTTGATCGTTCTTAACAAGATAAATCTCACCTTTTTCGACATCACAAACAAGATAACCACGATGCGTAATAATAGCACTAAAACGATTGTTACAACCAATTTTACCAGTAGTGCTATAAATAATTTCTTTAGGTTCACGTTGAAACAAATCAGAAGTACCTACATAAGTTGTATTTTCATCATTGTTACCTAGAGTATCTTTAATGGCGGCTACAAGTAATGTGTATTGTTGTTGAATATATAAAGCAATATCATCAGATAAAACATTCTCGATAGCACCTTTTTGAATTGAAACATCTTTATAAGCATCAGCTTTATATCGACGCCAACCAATATCAGTAGATTCACTAGGATTAACATCTGAACGTATAATGCGAGAAGGAAAGGTTTTAATATCGTCAATCTTTTTAATAATAACAGCGTCTTTAAAACCATCCCAATTCATAGAAGTCTCATAACACTTACCATCCTCAGTATTCCAAAAGTTATCAATAGGATAACTAACATGACCTAAGTTATCAGCTTCTTGATAGTAATTATTCTTAGGAGCCCAACGAATAGCTTTCTCAATATCATTCTCAGCAGTATTGGAAATATTACGTTCAAATATCTTATAAGCACTACTATTAACTCCAAGTCCATCATGACGACATTGAAGATTCATACGACTAAATATAAAATAACTAATGATAATTCTATGACAATTAGCAATAGTAGCACCAGTCCCTTCATATTGGAAACCAGCAGCAGGAGCAACACAGCGTTGAGTTATAAATGCAACAAATGTATCACCTTTAAGATATTGAGCTTTTGTAGTAGCAGTATATGTTACGGGATTATATTCAACTCTAACAATGGGAGATATACAAGAAAGATTCTGAGCATAAACATCAATAGTCTTGAATATATCATCTGCATTACGATCATGATAGTAACAATCTATAATAGCACGGTTATTTTCAATAATAGAATACCATTGAAATCTTGCAAGAGTTCCATCATCTTTATGAGTATTTGGATTATCATCACCTTTCCACTCACCAGAAGCAGAATAATCTTTACATATCTTGTTATATTTAAATCCGGGATTTAGTAAGTCACCATTACTATAAGTAATAGTAACACGTTGATAACTCTTATTATTCCATGCATTCGGATAGTATTTACTATCAAACATAGCGTTATCATCGAGACCATCATTTTTACTAAATTTATAACTAGAATCAGCAGCTATATTTGAAACAGCTGAATTATTATTAGCAATAAATTCAGGTTTAATAGTAGGTCCATTAAGTCTACTATTAACAATAAGTGAATCAGAAAGAAGAACTGATTGAATCAAATCACCACCTTCATCCCATAAATTAGAACCATCTCCTTTTTCATTTTTAGTATCATTTTTCTGACGATTGAAACAATGCCTCCAAGTCATACGTTCATAAGCACTACGAACGCTATAAGCTTTAACTTGTGGCATAGTCTTCTTTTCAATCAGATATTCAAGAGGATATAATCTATATCTATCACGAGAAGCAAAAGCTCCTTTATAGTTATTACCAACTACATTAGAATAAGCTAAATCTCGAACAACAAGTGATTGACAACACCAATTGCTATTGGAACTATTAGGTTGAGCCATGTAAACAACCCAAGATTTAATTTGTTTACGAGCAATAACTCCAACTTCTTCAAGACCATCAGCGGTTTCAATTTTAGTAGTATCTTTAAATAGTTTAGAAAAAAAATCTGTAGGATCGAATTTAAATCTAAACATACGATGTTTAACAGCACCATCACTACCGGTCATATTGAAGTTAGAAGTCTTAAAGTAATAGCTACTCTTTTGAGTATTATAAATAGGATAAACATTAATAAGTTTACCTTTATAATCAATAAGACCTAAATATAAGAAGTAGTATTCATTATCTTTGATACAAGTATCATTAGAAAGATCTTTCTTTTCAAAGTCACCTTTATCACCAACAGATTTGAATAGTTCTTCTTTAATTTTGATATTACCAGTTCCATTAAGACCATTAGCAGTACATAGATTTTTATCTTTAATATGCTTGTCAAGATCAGTAATATCATTCATACTAACATTAGCTCGAATAAGCTGTGAATTAAAATTAGTATGAGCTTGATCTTTAATATATGAAATATTACCAATTACAATATCATTAAGAGTAACTGTATTTAAACTATTGATACCACTGATATAAACCGTTGTACTATTTTTACCTTTAATATAAATATTCTCATACTCATAAGCTTTCTCTTCATCTTCGCCTTTATAGATAATACCAAGTTTACATTCATCAAACTGAGAATCTATATTAGTAATATCAATTTGAAACTTGCGAGAAGTAAGCTGACCAGCTTTAATACTTTCATTGTATTTAGGTGCAGCAAAGTATGTAGGAGATAACAAAGAATAGTCAGTATAATCTCCGGTTTTAAGTTTATATGCAACAGCAAATTGATATGCGCCTGCAAGTAAACCACCACCGTCAATAGACTGAACTGTTAATGTAGGATATTCAACATCAGGTATAAGATTCAATAACTTCTCTTTAGTTAAATTAGTACCTAAACTGTAAATAGTCGTAGTATCATCAGAATAGTCTTTTGCAAGATTATAGTCATCCCAAAAGGTATTAAGATTCATCAGACGAGTTTCATTAGCAGCAGTTGAATTACCTTCTGTAAAAGTAATAATCAGATGATTATTTTTGTTATAAGAATAAGCACCAGTAATAGGACGATCTTCACTAAAGTTTAAAACTGTACTATCACCAACTAGAGGGGCTTTATAAATAACATCTGAATACTTTATATCACCTTCAATAGTTTCATCACTATGCCATATAATGTAATCTCCGTCAGGTACACTAGGATTAGCACCGTTTCTATTAACGAAAAAAAGCACCACTCCAACGGGAATCGGAATGGTGCCAATACACTGACCATAATCAGAATAATCATGATGTTTCTCAAATCCATTTTCATTGATAAGAGTCTCACCATCCTCGTTATATAGAACATTAAGTGCATAAGACTTAGTATCACTATTGACTAATGACGGATTCGCGTTAGGGTAAAGACCTGCGTTTACTTTCATAGCCGTTCACATAATGATTTTTCATATTTAAAAAGTTTAATAACGACCTACTACAATCATCACGTTTATCTTTAGTAAGCCTATTACAAGCATTGCGAACTTTAATTTTAGCATTATCGTAAGCAAGTGCCGGATTAGTATAAGGATTACTATCTCTAAGATTTAAAACAGGATGCCTGTAATTACGTTGAAGAATACGCATCATAACAAAGTTCTTTAGAGCATCAATAAGAACATCATTATTAGGTATAAGAGGAACATTGATTTTAAGAATCTCGTCAAGTGTCATTGGCAACCCGTGAAATAAGATGCCTAGCGTGCCTTTTCTGACATTTAAATGCAAATACGACCCATTAATCGAATACGTATATAAACTGCCGGAGATCGTCCGTATGAAGTCAAAAACGACATTCTCTGTAAGGTTTACTCCTATCGGGAATGAAACGGCGAGCGGTATATAATTTCCATCATCATGCTCAAATGGAGCAGGATTAGTAGTAAAATCCGCACGTTTACCATTAATTGTAACAAGACGTATATTCTCACAACCCTCTGGAATCTCACAACGATACTCATCAAAGTCGATAACTTTACCAACATTAATAAGATGCTGTTGAATATTTAAATCAGCAAGAGCTTCACATATCCAAGTAGGAATACGAGTCATAAAGTCCATAGAATGAACATCATAATCTTCTATAATCCTATGAATAACAACACTAGAACTAATCAAGTTTTGGTCTAATGTATTCATCTACTTCATTGTTTTTAATACGTTCTCTTTTGCTTTTAGTAGGCGGATATCTATCCATAATAGTTTTATCATGTTCAATCATGTATTTGAGTTTAGCATCAAATGCAAGATTATCCGCTTTAATAACTTCTTCTATAGATTTATGCCTAAGCACCTTATCGCTAGTCATAATGTTTACATGACAATGATTAGGTTTAAATTTATAGAATATTTGATTAGGTACAACATCAACACCCATATTATGACGTATCCATTTACAGAACCAATAATACGGATTATCAGATTTAACGTGCCAATTCTTACCATAAGGATTAAGAAAACTCTTAACTTCAATACCAGCAGCAATCATCTCATCTCTAAGACGAAACGAAGCAGCCCAATCAACAGATTCTCTAGCAACAGCACGTTGAACTTGAAACTTACCAATGTAAGTACCTAAAGAAACACTATCACCACGAATAAGATTCTCAATTAGAGACTTATTAAGACCTCTCTGTATTTGATTAAATATCGGATAAGGAATACGACACATCCAATCGTAATATCTAATAATAGCAAGAAGTTTAGGAATACGAATAGTAGATAGATAAACAAAACGATTGAACGTAATACGAAGAGATACTGCTTTAGCTTCGTCACTCCAATTAAGTTTACGTAAGAGCTTAATACCTTTAATTCGTTTACCTAAAATAAGATCATTAATAATCTCTTTAGTTATTCCATTCGATTCAAGAAGATTCAGATTAGCATAACAGATATTAGCTAGATTGTTACGTCTAACATAAATGTTATGAAGATCAGTACTTAATTTCTCGATAGTGTTATAACATTGTTCGAGATAGTCGTGGTAATAGTGCATGGATTCCATATAGTTTATTCTACTTTATTATGGATTAAACGTTGAGTACCATTAGGATCATTAGGAGCATAAGTTGTATCACTAATAATCTTAACTTCGTGTTCTGTAGGCTTAATACCAAATTCAGTTCTAAGAACCTCATAAGTTATACGTTCTATCATATCAGCTGGAAGAGGAAGTTCAATATCTTGACCATCATCTTCCATATACATAGTGATAACCTCAGCAGGATTTTCAGCTACATACACGATTGTTACAAACTTATAATTTTTAGCATCAATCTCAAAGTTTTTGAGAGTATTTTTGATAATAATTTTAAGTTTACCATTAACGATTTGATACACTCCCCAAACCCCAGTAGGGGAATAGACTGTGGTAAGGAACGGAACTACGCTATTATTAGCATACTTATATGTAATAAGACTCCCATCATCATGTTGAGTATAAACATGAAGAAAAGGTGCATCATTAGGCATACGTAAAGGTGTAGGAACTCGATGCTCAGTAGTAAGAACCATATCTTTAGCACCAATTCCCGCATATGTGTTTTCTATATCGGTAAGCGGAACGCAGATAAGAGGAACATTAAAGCTAACTTTAAACACCTCATCTACACCATTGCGCTCAATACTCTGACGAATAAAAGTAGCAAAGAGTGCCTTACAAGCATCTTTAGCTCTCTCTTGAATGCTATGATCACCGGGCTTACCTAATATATTAGAAATCTTACTTCCTAATTGATTAAGTGTTGCCATAATAATACATTAAACAATTCGCCAAGATTTATTAGTAGTAATACCAAGCTCCTTAGTTTCACCTCTAGGGATAAATTTAAGAAGATTAGTAGACAATTTAAGTTCAGTAGTATCAGAACCACCTATGATCATAATAGGACGATTCTTAACGGGAACAACCCCGTGCCACGGACCAGCATTAGTATACCGGTTAGTAACTCTAATAACGTTCTTTTGATTTTTGAAACCTCTACCACACCTTGATGGCAGACTAGTTCTTGCGTAAATAACAGTCATGGTATTTTAGTTTTTAATGGTATCTTCTGTCGCATCTATAACCATAGTCATATTGCGAGAAATACGATTGTGATTTTTCCAGAATGTTTGCAGCATTTCAGCGTCAGGTTCAAAGTCAAGCTCGAACTCAGCACTAAGAAAGCCAATAGGCATATCAGTTTTCAAGTCACGAATAAGAATGCTAATAGCAGTATTACATCCACGTGAACGAAGATCTCCAATATACATATTAGAATAATACTTTGTCAAAGCACTCATACGGAAAATGTACTTATTATCTCTGTATAAGCGTAGAATAGTATAAGGCATAATAGAAGTAAGAACATTCTTATAACGATTCTTATAAGAATCTGTAATACTAATATCGTAATCTTCTGCGATAACAGTAAACTTATCCATATTAATACCATTACAGAACTTACCACCATTATGAAAGTATGCAACGTAAACACCTTTAGCATTAAGAGATTCTCTAATGTTTGCGGCTATTTTATCGAGTTGCATCCAACATTCTGCTTTAGATGTAAGAAGATTAGTAACAACCTTACGTCTCTTCTTAGTAATCCATTCTTTTACGAAGACAACACCAATAGATGAAATAATAACACCAATCAAGTTCAATATAGCAATAAAAATACCACTCATTACACAATGTGTTTTATAATTCATACTTGCGTGTTTGAATAAGTTGCTATAAACAAAAAAATCCGACTACCAGCGGAACCAGTAGTCGGATTAGGAATAATTAAAATTGCCTTGATATAAATAACACCTGCAACCAAAACTAATTAGATGAATCTCTGCCAAGGCACTTCATCGTCTTGAGCTTTAATATCAGCTAACCATCTTTGGAAAGCAATACCTTCGTAACCGTCAGGATCACTAATGTAATTCATAAAAATTACATAACCAATATGATATACGTCAGCAATTTTGTTCTTCCAAATCCAACGATAACTTCTATCATCATTGATATAAGTTTTAGCAATCTCTTGAATATCTCTAATTAATAAGAGCTTATTCAAATTAGTATAAGTCACAGGTGTCATACCTAAAGGAATTTAAATCATTAATAGAACGCTTAGTCGATGATTTAAGCGAGTAATGATTTTCCTTGGTATGACAAAAGGGAGTACTATGCAATTTAGCAGTAGCACTTCTTTAATCCGCGATTATACGCTTTTAGAATCAGCAAAATGTCGTTTTATAGCTTTGAGTATAGGTTTGATAATTAAATCATACCCAAAGGTACATATCAGAAAAGATACCAGCACCGTTTCCAATGAAGCATCTAATTTGTATAAGTAAAGCACCATAGTTGCAATACCTACAATTAAGCTAACAATAGACTTGAAGTATCTCGGTAGTTTCTTTTTAGTAATCTTAGTGATAATCTCATTAATGCTATAAGTAGTTAAAAGCACAATGGCAATAAACGCAAAACTTATAGAATTAAAAAGATTAAAAATAATTGTTTCTTCCATAGTTTAAATATCTGTATATACAACAAAAGGTCTAATAAGTACATTAGTACCTATTAGACCTATAATCAAATTAACAGACGACTTACGAAATAGTCCAAGAGGTATTCGTAGTAATCTTTATCTGTTTAGTTTCTCCAGCAGCAGCAAAAGTCAATGAAGTCGGAGATACAGACAGAGTAGCATCACCAGCAGCTTGAGTTACAGTGTATTTCTGACCATTTACGGTAATATTACCGGAACGAGTGTTAACCGTCGGGTTAGCAGCAGCGGTAAACGTAATTTCGAAAGCGTAAACATCATCTGCTCCCGGATCATCTTCAATCTCAGCACCAGAATTATATTCTTTTTTATTTACCATCAATTTACCGGCAGTCAACCAAGAAGAAGCGTCAGAATTAACAGCAAACGTGATAGAAGCTAAGTTGGAGTTACCAGTGAACTTCTTAGCTTCACCCGTTTTAACGAAAGCCAACGATTGAGTAGTAACATCCCAAATCGTAGAGCCTTCCTGCTGCAAAGTAACGTCTTCAGTCAAGTCTTCAACAGTAACTGTAATCAAACCAGAACGTCCGTTACGACCTTTATAAATCGGAGCAGTAACACTTACTTGCGAGTTACCAGTACCCTCAACAGCGGATAACGTAATCCAACTAGGTTTAGCTTTCAAAGCATATGCGGCGCGCATAACAGGTGCACCAACTCCATCAACTAAACCACCAATTTCAACAGCAGTTGCTCTTTCATTCAAAGCAGAATCTTTCATAATAATAGTAATAATTTAATTATTCGTAAAAAAGTTTGAAGTTCCGCACGCCCCACAAGCTATTCCCTTACTAGGGTCTGCAAAGCGTAGCGGAACATTTAAAAGTTTAAGAAACAGTCCAATCAACATTAGAAGTTACGTTGACAGTTTGTGTACCACCAGCAGCTTCAAATGTTAGACTAGTTTTATCAAGATTCAAATAAGGATCTTGTTCAAACATTGCAGTGTAAGTAGCATTTCCAGTAACAGTAACAGTTCTGCTAGCATTCGTATTACCATCACTCCATTTAACAAAGTGATAACCGGCAGACGGTGTAGCCTTTAATGTAGCAGTTTCACCATAATTGTAAGTACCACCTCCACTAACAGTACCACCTGTACCCGCAGTTACAGTCAATGTATAACTGTTAATTTGCCAGATAGCATAGTAAGTAACATTACCAGTAACTTTGGTAGTTGTACTTACATTAACAGAACCATTAGCTGACGTGGACCATCCCTTGAAAGTATATTCAGTTCTTGTAGCAGTCGGAAGAGTTCCTAAAGCATCATTGTAATGGAATGAACTACTAGACTTGCTAGGAGTACCACCGTTACCATTCCAAGTAACTGTATAATTCTTATAAGTTGCAGTCCATCTAGCGTACCAAGTCTTATTAGAAGTAACCTTAGTTGTCGTAGTTAATTGAGTACCACCAGTAGCGGCAGCAGTATCGAACCAACCTGCGAACTCATACGTATAAGTATTATCCGCAGCTCTTGAACAAGTAGGTAACGTTCCAATAGCTTCATTATAATCTTTAGTTATAGATGAAGAAGAAGGAGTACTACCACCATTAGCGTTAAATGTAAAGGTGTACCTATTAATATATCTGGTCACATAAGCATAATAAGTAGCAGCACCTGTTACACTCGGCGTTTCTAAAGTTAATGAAGAACCAACCTTAATTCTATCACCGTTAACAACAGTATACCAACCTTGGAAAGCATAAGTGTACTGAGCATCATTTGAAGGCATAGTCAAAGTACAAGAGCCTTTAGACCCATAAGCAATAGATTGACTAGTCCTATTCAAAGATCCGTATGTTGTTTGATAATCTATTGTATAACTCCGTCTAGTTGAAGTCCAATGTGCATATATTGTAGTATTACCTGCACCCATTGTCGTATTAGCAGTAACTTGCGTTCCACCACTAGCAGCAGTGTACCAACCTGCAAATGCATAGGTAAATTCAGAATCCGAATTCTTAGTAGGCGTCGGTAAAGTACCATAAGCACTTCCGTATTGAACGCTCTTAGAAGTAGGACTTACTGCATTACCTCCATTAACATTATAGGTTAAAGTATAACTATTAATAGACCATTGAGCATAGTAAGTAACATTAGCAGTCAGCTTAGTAGTAGTTGAAATCTTAGAACCACCACTAGATGCTGTGTACCAACCGAGGAATGTATAACCTGTCCTAGAACAAGTCGGAAGAGTACCTAATTCTGAACCATACGTTTTAGTAATAGTTGATGGGCTAGGAGTATCACCACCGTTACCATTAAATGTTGCAGTGTAACTTCTAGGAGTAGCAGTCCACTGAGCATAATAAGTAACGTTTCCTGTTACAGTAGTAGATGCAGATATTTGAGTACCACCTGTTGCAGCTGTAAACCAACCCTTAAATGTATAAGTATATTGAACATCAGCAACTCTTGTCGGAGTAGGTAATGTGCCTAAAGTAGAACCATGAGTCTTAGTAGTTGATGTAGGATCTACAGTTCCACCATTAGGATTCCAAGTTACAGTATATGACTTAAGAACAAATACCGGAGTAATATGAGTATTGGCAGTAATGTTAGAAACTGTCAGAGGATTAGTTGTAGAACCATTAGACCACTTACTAAAGTTATAGCCAGTACTCGGAGTAGCCGTCCAAATAGCAGAACCACCGTATTCTACACTAGACTTATTAACACTCGCTGTACCACCAGTTGAATTAGCAGTAGTAGTTGTGAAAGTCTTAATTGTAAACTTAGCAGTTAAGCTGATATTGGCAGTAACAGCAAATGTATATGAAGCATTGCTAGATACTTTAGTTGCTCCATTGTACCAACCAGCAAAATTATAAGCAGTCTTAGGCGTTGCAACTACAGTAGCATTAGCACCGTGTTCTACAGTTTGACCCACAGGACTTACAGTACCTTTGTTTATATCCTCAGAAGTTGCATTAACAGTGTAGCTCTTAATCTTATATTTAGCAACAAGAGTTCTATTAGCAGTTAAAGTAACAGCAAAAGAAAGACTTGTAGAAACAAGATTAGAGCCTTCGTACCAACCAACAAAATCATACCCAGTAGGAGCAGCTTTAGCAGTTAATGTGACACTAGTATCACGATAATAAGTTCCTTCTTTAATTCCACCTGTAGCAGATGCACCAATAGAACAATCACCAACATTTGTGATAGTAGTTCCTGAACTATTAGTAGTTAAAGCTGAAATCTTAATAGTAAACTTATCAGCTTCCGTCTGAGTACAATTAATAGTTTTCGTAATACCGCTGCCTGAAACAGTAACAGTAGTTGTTCTGCTTGCACCGGTATTCTTACTCGCAGTTAAACCCACCGTTTTATTACCCGTACCACTCTTAGTGGTAGGGGTAAGCCAAGAAGCAATAGCCATCTTAGTACCCCCCTAATTATGAAACCGTCCATTCGACGTTAGAAGTAACATTAACAGTTTGAGTTCCACCATCAGCCTCGAAAGTAAGAGAAATCTTATCTAATTCGAGATATAGATCTTGAGTAAACTTAGCAATATAAGTCTTATTAGCATCAACAGTAACACTTAGAGTTACATCATCAGAAACCTTAACCCCATCTTTCCACCAACCACCAAAGCTATAACCCTCAACAACTGTAGCATGAATAGTAGCAACAATACCATCCTCAAATTCAGCAGTTTCAACTCCTAAATTAGATTCTTTATTGATACCAACACCACCTTGAGCTACACCTTCATCTTCGGTTTTAACTGTAAGTGTATAATGTGTGGGTTCAGGAATAAGATCACATTCAATAGTAACCTTAATGTTTTTCTCAACCACAAAGCTATACTGATTATTACCATTAAGAGTGATTTTAACACCATCAACAAGCACTTTATTCAAAGTATAACCCGGACTTACATTAACTTTAATCGTACAAGTATCACCATCATCATAAGTACCAGCACCCTCCATTGTAGCACTTCCGTTAGGAATAGCTTCATAGGTGACTTGGAATTTATCAGGGGCATCAACCTCAAAACGAGCTGCAATAGATTTAGAGTCATTCATGACAATATCACGTGAAGTAGTCGAGGACGAACCCGAATCAGTCCATTCCTTAAAATGATAGCCGCTATCTGCTAATGCTTCTACAGAAACAGTAGTTCCGTCAACAATATCAGAGTAAGTCTTTCTGCCACTATAATAGTCGCTCCAATTTCCATTGATCTTTGCACGACATTTACCACCAGTTCCAGCAGTAAGAGTTAGCGTTCGCATGATTACTTGGTCGAACGTACCAATATGCGTTGCATTTGTTCCTGTTTTAGCAGTGAATGTTGCAGGATTATCTGAAACCTTTACACCGCTTGTATTCCACTCTCTAAACTTGTAGTTACCAACCGCACGAGCTTCAACTAAATAAATCGAACCTACAGCAATTTTAAACGTGTGTTCAGAAGTAGACCAATTAGACCAAGAACCATCACCTATACGATAACGAGTTTCATTAGTTCCATCAGAACCTACCGTAATAGTAACTTCTTCCAGTGGAATCTCTACGAACGTACAAGAGAAATCTACATTTTCAGTAATAACCTTTGAATAAGGATTAGAGTTAGAAGTAGTTCCACCAATATTCCATTGTTCAAAAGAATAACCGCTATCGGGAACACCTAATACTTCAATTGCCTCACCGTCAGTAACACTAATGTTAGAATGCGAAGATGCAGCTTCTGAATATTCACCAGAGCCAATCTTATATTTGCATTTACCATTAGACCCAGCAGTAATATTAACAATATGAGTTTCAGGTGGAATGTAAGTTTCCTTGAAATAAGCAGTATAAACTTTGCGATGCAGACCTTCTTCAACAATGATATTGTTTTCATTATTAGGAAGATTAGCACCAGTAGGAGTCACCCACTTTTCAAATTCATAACCGCCGTTAGCTTTACCAGCGATAGTGACAATAGTCTTTTCCGGAGCAGTAACTTCGTGTCTTTCTGTCCATTGAGACCAAGCATCATTAATATCTTTATATCGAACTAAACCATTCGCATCCGCCACGATACTAAACGTGAAATAACGAATAGCTTCTTTAAAGTTTACTGTAATCGTAAGATCTTGCGTAACAACGATGCTATATGTACCATTACCATTATCTACAAGATTACCACCAGAAGCAGTAACTGTATCAACAGCCCAACCCTCAACCGGACTAGGAACAATTATTGCAGTTTGACCGGACTTATAAGTACCACCACCGCTAACTGAACCTTTATCAGCAGGATTAGTTATAATAGTCACATTGTACTCCTCAATAACAGGAGTATCAAGCTCGAAGTGCGCAGTATAAGTTTCATTTTTATCAACAATAATATCATATTGAAGATTAGTAGAAACAATACGATTTAAACTATTAGTCCAATGAATAAAATGATACCCTTGAATTGCCGCAGCTGTTATAGAATGTCTTGTACCTTTTGGGAATGTTCCGGCACCAACTACATATCCTGCATTAGCCGGATCAGCATTGACATTAATATAGAATTGTTCAATAGGAGCTTCATCCTTTTCAAATACGCCTATCAAATCCATATCTTTCTTAATAGTAAAAGACCAATTAGGACTAATAGACATAATCTCATTAGTATGGAACTCTTTCCAACCTTTAAAGTGATAACCTTGAACAGGTTTAGCATAAAGTTCAACACGACTACCAGCTTCAAATTGAAAACGGAAGCCATCTGAGTTTTCATCAGGAACAATAGCAGAACCACTACATCCAACAATACCACCCTCTTCAGGAGAAGGAACTAAAGTAACTCTATAGTAATCACGTTCGATATGACCAGACTGCATAAAATCTTGAAGATCTTTGATGTAAGTCCAAGCACGAATATATGTATCTTGACAACCACAAGTATTATTTCTAATACCACGACTAGGATGCACATAATTAGCTTTAAGACCAATGCAAACAAGAGTGTCATCAGTCAAAGACTCACTACCAACAATCAACTCTCTATCAATAGCAATAATATTACCATCAGTAGTTAGATTAATTTCGCAGCCTTTTTCATCATACATATAGTAACAACCATCAGTACGATGATAGAAGAATCGAACGTTATGCTCACGCTTAGGAAATGTACCAAGAGGAAGAACTTGTTTTAACTTGACAATTTTAATATTACATTCCATAGCATTAAGTTTAAACAAATATAACTACGCAGAATCGTTAAGCCCTGCGTAGTTTTCCGAGCAACTTTAATCAGTTGCAGTATTCAGAGAAATAGCATTATCGCCGGAACCTTTAGCTAAAGTCTTAATAGCTTCAAGTTTATTTACAATAGCATCAATCACATCTTCCGTTCCAACAACGATTTGGAATTTGCGAGGACTATTGTTATCAGCAGCAATCTCAGGGAATTGATTAAACTCAGCCGTAGAAATAACAAGATAAGCGACTTTATCAAAGCCAACTTTCGGGTCACCAATACCCCAAGCTTTCTGCCACTCATCATGAGGATTCCAACCCATGTTAATCAGAGAATAACGAAGGTCTTCATCACTAAGAGCAACATCAGCTAAGAAACCGGATAACTTTGTATATTCAACGGTAATAGTACCATTGGCTTTTTGATCGGCAAGAATACCGAATACGTTCATCGTCAATTTGGTAGGCTTTTTAGCAACAACAGTTATCTGAACAGCACTATCAGCTTTCTCGATAGTAATATCAAACAACTCTTTGTTATAAGCGGTAAGACTAAGGTTTTTCTTAATCTTCTCTACCAACCGATCAACGGTATCAGTAGCATGAATCCGAACAGGTATTTGAACAATCTGAGGATTAGGATTAACCGTCAGACCATGACGATACTCCTCAGAAGAACAAATTTCAATAGCACCACAGAACTCAGCATCTGCATTATATACAATACCTTCAGCAGGCTTAAGTGCCGGATTCGTAAGACCTTTAAGAACGATAGTTTCTTTCTGATCTTTCTCCGTATATTTACGAACGTTATAAGTGAAGTTAAAAGGATTAATATCCACTCCACGTTGATTCATAAATCCACCGTCCTTAGTAGGAATTGCAGACATAATTACAAACGGCTCAGGTCTACCAGTAGTAGGCAAAGCAGTACCATAAGCAGTACAAATGCCGAGTTGACCGTTAGATAACTTAGTATCAACAGTAACATTATCGACAAATGTTTTTCCGTAACTTACAATTCTCATAGTAACGTTTTATTTTAAAGAATTACTTTCATTTATAGCAATTTGATAACCTTCATCTTTAAGTTTACCAAGAAGCTTCTGTGTAGCAAGGTTAATAATCTCAGTTTTAAACGGAAGTTCAGTAGCAGTATTAGTTACAATATCAAACCTAGTAGGTTGCCTAAGATATGTAATAGCAACATCAGTAATCACGAATGTATCATCCATATCTACTAAAATCCTATTGTTTTCTATCGTACATATAGGATGAATGTGTCTATTAAGACGATTGTGATACGTTTGAAGCATATCTCTACGCTGAACATCAGAAACCAAATCCATACCAGCAGGTTTACTCTCTTGTACCTTTGTAACCACTTCGTCAGAAGTGATAACCTCGTATAAGCCCGAATAACGCTTGTAGTCAAATTGTACTAACTTAATAGTATATTTATCTCCAACTACAATTAACTGTGGCGTATCGAAGTAAAACACTAATGATTCGAAGTAATACTCGTTATTGTAGCGTTCATAAGTCACATTGTAACCTTTTCGCAGCAATATGGAGAGCATATAGTTGATATATTCAAATAGACCCTCTTTACGATAAATCTTAGAAGGATAATGAAACGTAACGGTATCATTACCAATTTGAATAACGAAATCTTCTATATAACCGGGAATAGTTTTAAATAGTTCACTAATATTAACAACGTAAATCCTAGTAGTAACAGATTCAGTTGCTCGATAACGTTTAAACTTATCATATATAACACTTGCATCATAAGAGACACCATGTAGGTAATTCGCAGGCAAAAAAGCAAAGCCTCTATTACCCTCATTTGCTAGAAGGTAAAGAGGACTTCTATATGTAGTCTTTAGCACCTGCAAATCATCGTAATAACGACCAGTCTCTTCAAAGGCTTTAATCTTTTGCGTAAGCAGTACGTCAATAGCTTCATTAAGAGCAATATCAATATACTGCGGACGAATAGATTCTTGCCTATTAGCATTAATCTGCTGAATCTTATCGTTTACAGCAATATGTGCTTCTTTACAACTACTATACATACTGACACTATTTTGTTAGTTTATAACCGAGGCTTTATAAGCAGTGAAAAGTTGTGCTTTATATTCAACATTTTCAGGAGCAGCTAAGAAAGCCATAACACCTTCAATAGAAGAACCAAGAACTACTTCCGGACGCACAGTATCAAAGTAATTATCACCGTCTTTCGTAATGACTTGAGCGGCAAGTAACTTATAGACTTGTGCCATTGCTTCTACATTCTTATTATCAAACAGAGAAATAAACGCATCTGCATTCGTTTGAGAAAGTTCAGCCACAGCTGTCTGCAAATCTCCATGTTCCATTTTGATAATCTGTAGAGTATCAGCAGGAGCATTACAGATAAGCATATTTCTAATACGTTTATAAGAAGACTCATCACCTGTGAACAACTGAGCCAACTTAGTAGCAGTATTAACAACAGCTTTAGTCTTAGCATCTTTCATACGCTTAACATCTTCAATGCTATGTAAGTAAAACCGAATGTTAGTAGATTTCTCAACATCTTCCGGTTTATTAGCAACAGTAGAAGTAAGCAGGGCAAGACGCCAAAGAATGTAATCTTGCGGCTTAATAGGAGTCATGTACATATACAGATTCTCTTCATGAACCGCAGTACCTTCACCAAAGAGCATAGCATCAAAAATAGCTTTCTCTAATTTATTCGGAGCAACCTCAGTATTAATACTGTTCTTTTTAGCCCAATCAAGAATAGCATCACGTTTAACAGGATCGTTAAGAGAAAACTCCCAACCAGTTTCAAGCTCATAACCTTGAGCAGGAACTTCAACGGTTGAGTTTTTAAGATGCTTCAAAACGAGATCTTGAAAGTTTATATTGCGGCTATCAGCAGAAGCTCCAATAATCGTAGGAAGTATAGAAGCCATTTCAGCAGTTTTACTAGATAGAGTAAGAACTGCTTTAATGCTTGGACCGAAAATAGTATTAAAAGCACCAATACTTTTCTGATTCACGACTTGAAACATAGTCGGATTCAGCTTTAACGCTAAGGTTATTTTGCGTGAGTATATCATATAGTTTATACTTTAGTAAGTTTATACTTTACAATAATCGTAATGTACGCTTATTCAAAAATCATTTCAGCCCAAAAAGAAGTAGTACCATTAAGCATATTGATACCTTGTGAAGACATAACCTCATAAGTAGCAATATCCTCTCTAGTAGATAACATCTTACTATAAGCACCCCACTCTTTAGGCAGCGGAGTAATACCTTGATAAACACCGTACAAATATTCACGACCCTCTTCACAAACCAACTGAATATTTGCTTCACCACTCGTGTTATCAATAGAGTGATCCAAGAACACCATCGTATAAGAGGTAACAGGGAAGCCACCATACATACGACCATTCTTACGATCCATTTCGGCACGAGAACCAGTATCAAACAAATCTACAACCTTAACAGAAACGGTAGCTCCAGAATAGTGCTTATACTGATTGAAGTATGCACCATAAGAAAGGATACCACCACGGCTTTGAATCTCCTCAGAACCTAACTTATCAAAGTAACCATTTCCGATAGCTTCATTCTTAATACACTGTTGGAACATTTTAGAACCACCTTTACCGGTATAAAGAACGATATTTTTGTTACTCAAATCAATATCGTTACGAACTTCAAAGATACGAGAAAGAATCATATCAACAAGCTCGATAGTCATGAATGAGTATTCGAAGTAGTTACCAAATGCGATAAGAATATCACGAACACCAGCACCACGAGGAATAGGTTTGTTTGAATGTTTTTCTTGATTGTGAATAACACCGTTAATATCACGGTTGTAAGCAGAGAACCACAAATCCTCTTCTAACAAACGTCTACGCATGAACTCGAACTGACGCATTTCATAAGGCATCCAAAGAGTACCTTTAGAACCATCATCATAATCAAGTTCAAACTCGGTTACGATATTAGCAATGTTACCAGTAATAATTTTGGAGAATCTATGGAAACCAAATTGGTTAGTCATTTCACTCCAAGATTCAGCAGTAGAACGAGAACCAGTAGATAATTCACCGGCAATCGTAGGAGCACCCATACCCCAATATTTACCTCTCTCAAAATTGCTGAGATCAATAAACTCATCAGGATTACCACCAAGGATAATCATTTCATAGATATATCCACCGGAAGCAGTCTGCTCACCATCGGTCTGCATACGAACCATGTGCTTTCCGTCAGGAGTAATAGCAGAATACTGATAAGGAATCCAGTTATCTTGGAACTCCGCTTTGAAAGACATAAACCCTTTACCGGGAGTTTGAGTAGGCGTAATCAAACGCACAATCGGGGAAGTGACAGTAGGTTTCCCCATAATCTTCCACTTATACTGAGTATCACCAGCATTAATAGGTTTCTTACGAGAGATATTCCCTTGACCTTCTGTAAGAGAAAGAAGAGGGAATTGATTACTGTTCCTACCCCAAAGATAAGTAAGAGACTTATTCAAATCGACAGCACCAAGAACATTAAAGTTCAATAGCATATCGGCATCAGAGTAAACCTCTTTGGAATACTGTTTTTTTCCAATTTCTCTAAGCATAGTTACGATAATTATTTATTTGAATCAATAATACCACCCGGAACAATAGGACGTCTATTAGGATTAACTTTAGTACCGCCACCTTGAGTGGATACCTTAACTTTAGGTTTACCACTAGAAGTAATGTTCAAACGACGAACAGCTTCTTGTCGTATAGATGCAGCAGCTAACTGACTAATATCAGCACCTAACAAGTTACGAAGTGCTACCATAGCGAACGTTTCATTATCAGCAAGCATATCAAAAACATCTTTCTGAGCTTGCGTATAGAAATCACCATTAACTTCAACAACAGGAGCTGTCAAATACTTAACAATATCTTTACGAGAAAGAATTTGTTCTCTACCATTAACAATTCTTTTAACACCTGCTGTTGGAATTGCAAGACCTCCGATAGTACCTTTATTAACGATCTTATCGTATAAAGAATCAGGAACGTTAAGCACTTTAGCTTTACCATTCTCATCATAGGTAATACCGTAGGCTTTATCAAGAGCCTCTTGAGCAGCTTGATATTCGGCTTCTTGCCTAGCATTTGCAGCTTCAATCTCACGTCTCTGAGCATTGGCAAGATAATCAAGACTCTCTTTAGCAGTTTCAGCTAATACTTTATCAGCTTTAGAAAAACGAATAATACGTTCAATTTGAGTATCAGAAGTACCTTTACGTTTTTCAGCAGAACGAATAACAGCTTCTAACTGATCATCTGATTTATCTTCGAGGGTCATTGTAGTCCAATCAACATGATTAGCAAAACCCTCAAGAGAACCATACGTTTGTTTGTAAAGAGCAGCTTGATAAATATCCGGATTAGTACGGAAGAAATTGTTGATAGCTTCACTTTCAGCTTGACGTTTAGCAAGCTCTGCAATATCAGCATCACGTTGAGCAAGACCTTCAACAGTCATTTCATATTGCTTAGGAGTACCATCAGCGTTTACCGGAGTTAAACCAGAAATAGCAGAAATAGCAGAAACATCTATAGTTTCTTCTTGAGTTTCAGCAGCAAACTCATCTAACTGAGCTTTAGTGTAAACAATCTCTCCATCTTTAACGGCATTACCATCAGCATCAAGATCATACTCAACATCACCGTCATCGGTAGTAATAACAATCTTAGTAGGAGTTTCAGTTTCAGTTTCAGTTTTTTGAGTAGCAATTTTAGCAGCTTCTTCTTCAGCTTTACGTTTAGCTTCTTCTTCTGCTTTCTTACGTTCTTCTTCTGCTTTAGCAGCTTCTTCTGCTTCTTTAGCAGCTTTAGCAGCTTGTTCAGCAGCTATCTCTTCCGCAGTTTTAGTAGTATTACTATCAGTAAGACCACCGGGAACAATAGGATTTGGCATAATGTTTTATCTTTTATAAATTAAGTTATAACAGTGACAAATGTAATAATAATATATGTATTAAAAATGGCATTAGAAATATTATTAGAAACAGCATTAGTACCGCCTATCACACGGCTCTCT
>ENA-ORPD01001176-ORPD01001176.1-human-gut-metagenome-genome-assembly--contig:-NODE-1176-length-20738-cov-4.564135_pt1 | contig 20738 bp, 17 predicted proteins | sample MGYA00242143_ERZ509076 | MGnify/ENA primary metagenome ERZ509076 (study PRJEB26280, sample SAMEA2338706) | human gut metagenome | biome: human gut; feature: human-associated habitat; material: faeces... | reverse complement strand
GGGCAAGTCGTTAAGACTTAAACAGCAATATTTCTTCGTTTCGGCGTCGATACAATCCATTATCAAACGGCATTTGCAGACGAACCCGTCGCTTGACAACCTTGCCGACCACGCCGCGATTCATATCAACGACACGCACCCCACGCTTTGCATACCCGAACTTATGCGTATCCTTCTGGACGACTACGGGTACAGCTGGGAAAAGGCGTGGCAAATCACGACGGATACGATAAGTTACACCAACCACACCGTCATGGCGGAAGCGCTTGAAAAGTGGCCGCAACAGTTGTTCCAGTCATTGCTTCCGCGCATTTACCAGATCGTGTGCGAAATCAACCGCCGCTATTGCGAAGAACTCTGGGCGGAATATCCCGGCGACAACAATAAGGTTGCCGCAAACACGATTCTGGAACACGGTCAGATTAAAATGGCGACGTTGTGTCTTGTCGCGGCGCATACGATAAACGGCGTTTCGGCGTTGCACAGCGAAATATTGAAACACGACATTTTTAAGGATTATTACGAACAGCACCCGTCGAAATTCACCAACGTTACGAACGGTATCACGCATCGTCGCTGGGTGCAGCAGGCAAATCCCGGACTTTCGGCGCTTTTGTGCGACACTATCGGCACAAGCTGGATAAAAGACGCGTCCAACCTTAAAAAGTTTGAGAATTACAAGTCGGACGCGGCAGTCCTTGAAAGATTGCAAAAAGTCAAACGCGAAAACAAGGAAAGACTTGCCGATTATATCAAGGCGAACAACAACGTCGTCGTCAATCCCGATTCGATTTTCGACATTCAGTCCAAACGTCTGCACGAGTATAAACGTCAGCTTCTGAATGCGATGAATATCCTTAATACCTATTACGACTTAAAGGATAATCCGAATCTGGATATCTGCCCGCGCACTTTCGTCTTCGGCGCAAAGGCGGCAAGCAGTTATTATATGGCGAAGCAAATCATCAGATTTATCTGTCAACTCGGCGAAGTCATCAATAACGATAAGTCGATAAACGATAAACTCAAAGTGGTATTTCTGGAAAACTATCGCGTGTCGCTTGCCGAAATTATGATGCCCGCTGCGGAAATTTCCGAACAAATCAGTATCGCCGGCAAAGAAGCGTCGGGCACGGGCAATATGAAGTTTATGATTAACGGCGCGGTAACAATCGGCACGATGGACGGCGCAAACGTTGAAATTCACGACGCGGTCGGCGACGAAAATATGTTCATTTTCGGAATGTCGTCGGACGAGGTGCAGGACCTTTACAACAAAGGCTACGACAGCACGGCGTATTATATGAACGACGCGCGCATCAAACGCGTTATCGACGGTATGCGTCGCGGAGTCGGCGACGTTCAGTTCAACGCGATTGCCGACAACCTTATTCTCGGAAACGGCAGTATTGCCGATCCGTATATGTGCCTTGCCGACTTTGACAGTTACGTTAAAGCGCAAAAACGCGTTAACGACACTTACCTTAACAAAAAGGCGTTTAATAAGATGTCGCTTATGAATATCGCGAACGCGGGATTCTTCTCGGCTGACCGCGCGGTCAAAGAATACGCCGACAGAATCTGGACTGTAAAACCCATTCATAAACTGTAAGATGAATTTCAATTCAAGGAAAATCGAATGTAAATCGCCATACGGCGCGGTAAAATGCGGGGAAAAACTTTCCCTGCATTTTCCGATTGCGTCGTGGGTAAGCGTCGATAAAATGTACGTGTTCATAAGGCTCGGCGACGTATCGACGCCCGTCGAAATGCGCTTTGAAAAATCCGAAAACGGTTTTTCGGTTTATACCGCCGACTACGTTTTCGACACGGCGGGGATTTATTATTATCGCTTTGAAATGAGAAACCGCGACGGCGTATGGTATTACGGTCGCGGTGAAAACGGGGAAAGCGTATGCGGCGAGAATCTTCCGGAATGGCAGTTGACCGTATATAAATCGTCTTATAAAACCCCAGATTTTGCAAAAGGCAATATTATTTATCATATTTTCGTCGACAGGTTCAATCGCGCGGACGGCGTAAAAACAAAAAGGAAATACCGCCTGCACGAAAGTTTTTCGGAAAGTCCCGAGGTCGTGAGCGCAGACGGGAAATATTACGCCGACGACTTTTTTGGCGGAAACTTCAACGGCATTCGCGAAAAACTCGATTACCTTGAAGAACTTGGCGTCGGCATAATTTATCTTTCGCCGATTTTTAAGGCGTTTTCTAATCACCGCTACGACACCGGCGATTATTTGAAAGTCGACGAACTTCTGGGGACGGAAGACGACTTCAAACGCCTTTTGGACGCCGCGCACGAAAAAGGTATGAAAATTATCCTTGACGGCGTTTTCAACCACAGCGGGGCGGACAGTTTATACTTCAACAAATTCGGCACGTACGACTCGCTCGGGGCGTATCAAAGCAAATCGTCGCCTTATTACGACTGGTATTATTTCAAAAAATTCCCCGACGAATACGCTTGCTGGTGGGGCTGCGACAACGTGCCCGACCTGAACAAAAGCAACAAGGATTACCGCGCTCTCGTGTTCGGCAAAAACGGCGTCGTCGAAAAGTGGCAGAAACTCGGCGCGGACGGGTGGAGGCTGGACGTCGTGGACGAACTGCCGATTGATTTCGTAAATCTGCTTATCAAAAAAATCAAATCGGTGAACAAGGACGCTCTTGTCATCGGCGAAGTCTGGGAAGACGCGTCGACGAAAGTAAGTTACGGCGAACTTCGGCCGTATCTTCTCGGCGATCAGCTGGACGGCACGATGAATTATCCGTTTATGAACGCGATTATCGCATACGTCCGCGACGGCGACGAAAAGTTTTTCAAAGACACCGTACAATCCATTCTTGAAAATTATCCGAAAGAAACGGTATATTGTCTGATGAACAGTTTGGGCACGCACGACACGGTAAGGATAATCAACGCGTTGTCGGACGTACACGCGCACGGCTGGTCGAAAACGCACAAGCTCGGATACAAACTTCCCGACAGCGAATACGAAAAAGCAAAGAAAAAACTGTATCTCGCGTCTGTGTTGCAGTTCACGCTCCCCGGGATTCCGTCGATATTCTACGGCGACGAAGCGGGGCTTCAAGGGTTTGACGACCCGATAAACCGCCGTCCTTATCCGTGGGGCAGTGAAGACAAAGAAATCCTTGCTCATTACAAAAAACTCGGACGTATCCGCCGTGAAAACCGCGCGGTTTTTTCGGGCGGGTTCAATATGCGTGACGAAAACGGGCTTGTAGCATACGAGCGTACGAGCGGCGACGACGAAATTCTCATTGCCGTAAACGCGGGCGCGGACGACAAAACTCTTATTATAAATAAAGAATATACAAGCCTTTATAATAATAAGGAATATAAAGACGTCGTGGACGTTCCCGGAGGCTCGTTCGTTATCTTGAAGAAAAAATAAAAATTTTTCAAAAAAATTGATAGGCGCTATCATTTTTTGTTGACATATCCGAAAAATATGTTACAATAATGATAGTGATTATCGTTTTGAGGCAAAAATGAACTATTCCAAACAACGCGAAACAATATTAAAAGTTTTAAGGAGTACGCGCTCGCATCCGTCGGTGAACTGGATTTACGAAAACGTGAAAAAGGAAATCCCCGACGTCGGTCTCGCCACGGTTTACAGAAATCTGAAACAACTTGAAGCGGTGGGCGAAATAATGCGTATACAGGGCGACTTCCCCGAGGAGCGTTGGGACGGATTTGCACACAATCACGCGCACTTCGTATGTACGAAATGCAAAAAAATCCTCGATATGGATATCGACGGAAACCTTAAACTTAAAATACTTTCGGCGTGTCCCGTGAAAGCCGACGACTTTTACGTCGTATATACGGGTACCTGCGACGAATGTAATAATAAAACAAATTGAAAATAAAACAATTCGGAGGAACTTAAAATGAAAAAATTTGTATGTCCTGTTTGCGGATATTCTGTAATAGCGGAAGCTGCGCCCGAGAAATGCCCCGTATGCGGCGTTCCCGGCTCAAAATTCAAGGTTGAAGAAGTCGACGCGGAAATGACCTGGGCGGCAGAACACGTCGTAGGCGTTGCAAAAGACGTCGATCCCGAAATCAAAAAAGGTCTTGTCGACAACTTTAACGGCGAATGCTGCGAAGTAGGTATGTATCTTGCGATGGCGCGCGTCGCTCACCGCGAAGGTTATCCCGAAATCGGTCTGTATTACGAAAAAGCCGCTTGGGAAGAAGCGGAACACGCCGCAAAATTTGCGGAACTTCTGGGCGAAGTCGTCACCGACAGCACCAAAAAGAATCTGGAACTTCGCATCGCGGCGGAAAACGGCGCAACCGCAGGCAAAACCGAACTTGCAGGCATGGCGAAAAAGCAAAACCTTGACGCAATCCACGACACCGTTCACGAAATGGCGCGCGACGAAGCCCGTCACGGCAAAGCCTTCCAGGGACTTTACAACCGTTACTTCAAAAAATAACACCGTGAAAGCGGAATAAAATACCTAACACCCTAAAAAAGGAAGTCGGATTTTTCCGACTTCTTTTTTTGTCCAAAAAGGCGAAAACACGCGGGTTATTCAAACGGGGTGATTATTTTTTTGAAAGATAAATCAAAATAAAGCAAATTTATTTACATAGTTTATTTTGATATGTTATAATACGTATATATATTTTTTATATGGGAGAAGTTATGAGAAAGAAAAAATCACCCGAAGCGGTTGAAGCCGACGGGCAAAAAACTTTGAAACTCAATTATCCGCAAACTTTTAAAGTAGGGTTTGCATTTGCGATTATCATGCTGTTCTGGTCGGCTTACGACTTTGTCGTGCCACTTCTTCTGGAACACGCATACGGGTTGTCCAACGCAATGCGCGGCTTCATTATGGGGCTTGACAACCTTTTGTCATTGTTCATGTTGCCGCTTTTCGGCAAAATTTCGGACAAAGCCAACGGAAAACTTGTCAAAAAATGGGGACGTCGCACGCCGTTTATCGTCATCGGCACGATCGCTTCCGTCGTATTGATGGTTTTCGTGCCGATTGCCACGATGAAACAGCAGGAAAAAGGTATGGCGAAAAAAGCCGAAATCGAAGCGTTGCGTAACGACGACGCTTTCATGAGCGACCTGCTTGGCAGATGGTACGACGACGCCGTCGCGGCAAAGAACGGCGATAAGACGAAAAAAGGCGCTGCGAATTATTGCGACCTCGATTATCTTAAACAAAACAAAATTAACGACAAACCGATTGACCGCGACGCGTTCACATCAATCCGTTACGACGAAAAACTCAAAGCAAAATCCGGCTTTTTAGGGCTTGGCGGCACGACGTATAAGTACGACGGCGTTGAAATCGAAACCAAAAAGGAAGACGGCAAAGTCGTGCTTGTCGGGAATGCGCCCAACGGCAAATCTTATCAAAGCATAAAGGAAAACAACGACCATTACAATAAATACGTTGCGTCGGGTATGAACAACTATATTTCCGACCGCATCCACGCGGAAATCACCGAAACGAGCGCAGGCAAAACCAGTCTTGCGATTTATATGGTGATTTTGCTGCTTGTCCTTATCGCGATGGCAACGTTCAGAAGCCCGGCTGTCGCGCTTATGCCCGACGTCACGCCCAAACCATTGCGCTCGCAGGCAAACGCGATTATCAATCTTTGCGGCGGTGCAGGCGGCGCGATTGCGTTCATTATTTACACCGTCGCGCTTATGTTCCCGCTGACGGTCAATACTTATACGATTATCTTCGCTTCGGTGGCGGCGGGTATGCTGCTGCTCCTTGGCGGCTTCCTTACTTTCGTTAAGGAAAAGAAACTTGTCGCGAAATGTCAGGAAATCTGCAAAGAGTACGGCATCGACGACTTTGACGAGGGCGAAGAAGGCGCAAAAGCAACCTTTGCGGAAGAACTTATCGCAGAAGGCGAAGGCAACGAAGAAGAAGCGAAAGCGCTGGAAGCAAAACGCGTCAAAAAACAACACAAATCTCCGAAAGTCTGGTGGAACGAGAAAACCGACGAAGAAAAGGGCAAACTCAAATCGTTCTGGCTTATTCTCGCGTCGATATTCATGTGGTTTATGGGATACAACGCAATCTCGTCAAACCTTTCGGTCTACACCACCAAAACGCTTAACCTGTCGGCAGGCGTGGCGTCCATTATAAACGGCGTGAGTATGGGCATTTCCGCAATCGCGTTTATTCCCGTCGGCGCGCTCGCGGCGAAAATCGGCAGAAGAAAATCAATAATGCTGGGCTTTGCTCTTGCGGTCGTTTCGTTCTTCCTTATTTTCTTCTTTGTCCACGCCGGCGAAAAAGCGATTGTTCCCGCAGTACTGTTTGCGCTGTTTTATCTTATCGCGGGCTTCGGTCTTATCATTGCAAACGTCAACACGTTCCCGATGGTTACCGAACTTTCCACCGCGGAAACCGTCGGACAATACACCGGATATTATTACACCGCAACGATGTCCGCGCAGGCAATCACCCCGTTCATCGCGGGACTTATCATGGATAATAGCAAAAACGAAATGTTGTTCCTGTACAGCGCGATCTGCATTATCATTGCAATCGTTTTGATGATGTTCGTCAAACACGGCGACAGCAAACCTATTCCCAAAAAGAATAAGCTGGAACAATACGGCGACCTTGTCGACTCCGACTGATAAAAGACGATACAAATGCCACCGCAACCGCGGTGGCATTTTGCAAAAAATAACTTAAAACATGCTTTAATCATTACAAAATCATCATATAAAGTGTGTTTGTTGCAACAAAATGGCAAATAAGAAACCCAAAAACACCAAGGCGAAAACCGCAAAAAAGACGAATGAGCAAATCGCTGTCGAGAGCGCAGTGAACGCCGCGAAAAAATTGCATAAGAAAAATCCGAAACTGCTTATCGCAATCGTTGCGATTGTGGTAACCGCCGCGATTATCGTCGGCGCGCTTTACATCGTTAAGCCCGAGTGGTTCAGAGGACCGATGCCGGAAAGCGGACAACTTGTCGTGCATTACATCGACGTCGGACAGGGCGACTGCATTTACATTGCGTTCCCCGACGGCACCGATATGCTTATCGACTGCGGCAGCGAAAAAGGGCGCAAAGAGTATGAAACGTCCGCGATAAGCGATTTGAAAGAACTCAACCCCGACGGCAAAATCGACCGCGTTATGGCGACGCACAGCGATACCGACCACATTTCGTATCTTGACGAAGTGCTCTCCGAATTTCAGGTGGGCAACGTTTATATGCCCAACATCAGGTCGAACAACCTTGACAAAAGCGTGAAAATCGGCGGGCGCGACGTGAAAGTCGGCGACCTTGACGCAAGTAAACTCAAAAAGTTTACCGATAAAGATACAATCGACACTGAAAGATATACCGAGTTTTTCATTGCGGCGTTGTCGGAGCCGAATTGCAATATCACGCTCAATATCGGAAAATACGAAATACGGGGACAGGATTACACCTTCACTTTTTATTGTCTGTCGCAGGAAGAGTGGGATAGACGGCATTTGAATAACGGCGAACAAATAAACGCCGTGTCGCCGATAGGTATCCTCGAATATGCGGGAAGGCGGCTTGTGTTTACGGGCGACAGTAACGAGAGCAACGAAGAGTATTATTGCGAAACTTACCCGTACGTGGACTGCGACGTATTGAAAGTCGCGCATCACGGAAGCAATGGTTCGTCGTCCAAAGACTTTTTGCAACACGTCAAGTGCGAATACGCCGTAATTTCGACGAGCGGAGAATCTTACGGACACCCCGCACAGGAAGCGCTTGACCGCCTTAAAGAAAACGGCATACAAAAAATCCACCGCACCGACAAGTGCGGAAACGTCGTTCTCACGGTGTCGCACACGGGCGAAATGGCATTTTCGTGCGAAAAACAATGCGCCGCTTGATTTAGTTGCGAAAAGTGAAAATTGCGGTTATAATATCATAAAGGTATGAAAAGGAATATTTTAATCACCGGATTTGACAATAAACTGACCGAAAACGTCGCAAGGGAACTTGCCGACTGTCTTTCGCTGTATTATTTATCCATTCCCGACCTTACCTTATATTACGCAAACCGCGCGTCGAAGGAAGTCGTCTTAAAGGAAGGCGGCAACAAACTTTACGAAAAGTACGTCAACATCGCCGTAAAGGACGCCGTGGAATTTGAAAGCATGGTTGCGGCGGCAGACTTCACCGACCTGAAACTCACGCATATAAAGGCGCTGGAAGACACCGCGCTTATCGTTTTTTTGGGCGAAAGTTTCACGACTCTTCAAAAGCACGGCGTAAAAATATTGAAAGACGTCGCAAATCACAGCAGATACAAATATAAATACGGCTACGACGTGTACGTGAACGCCGACGCCGTCAGAAAGAAAGACTTGACAGAAGTTATTTTGAAAGAAATAACCTCGTATTACGGAGGATAAAATGGCAAAATTCGACATCGACCTTGTCGGCAAGGTGGGAAGCCTTGCGCTTATCGATAAGGCGTACGGCGACATAAATTACTCGACAATCGCGCGCATTTCACGCGAACTTCGCCCCGGTATCATATGGGTTACGTCGGGCGCGACGGAAATCGGCAGGCTCGACTTCATCAAGCGCACCGGACGGGAACTTACCGGCAGCGACGAAGACAACAAAACCGACTATTCCGCGCAAGGTCAATCCGTGCTTATGGGGTGGTATCGTCAGTTCGTTGACAGCCGTTTCAGCTTGCGCCAGATTCTTGTGGAGCACCAACACTTCAACGACGCCGAAAAAAGAGAATATCTTAAAAAAGTGCTTTTGCGTTGTCCCGAAGAAGACGCGATTCCCATCATAAATTACAACGACGCCGTATGCTATGAGGAAAACCGCAAAATGGAAATCCGCGCGCTTATGAACGAAAAGAAAAGAGCGGTGGAATGCGTCGATAACGACGAAACCGCAAGTCAGATCGCGTGTCTTGTCAACGCCAAACGTTTGCTGATTCTGACAAGCGTCAACGGCATTTACACCGATATTTCCGACGAAAATTCCCTTGTCAGAGAAATCAACGGGAAGAACACGGAAGAGCTTTTGAAAAACATCGAAGAGTACAGAAAGTTCTGCCACGGCGCGTCCAGAAAGGGCGCAAACGGAGCGGGCGCGAAGCTGGAATACATCAAAGCCCCCGTCGAAAAAGGCACGGAAGTCATCATTGCCAACAGCAAGTTTTCAATCCGCGATATTCTGGAAGGTAACGTCCCCGCAACCCGCATAAGAGTAAGATAACAACCATAAGACGCCGCGATAAAGCGGCGTTTATGCAATTAAGGAATATGTATAAAGTTTTTAAAAGTTACGAACTCGACAATCCGTCGCAATACGACTGGTTCAGAAAGTTTTCAAATCCGTGTTACGGAATGAACGTCAAAGTCGACGTCACGGAAGTCGTGAAAACGTCGAAGGAAAGCGGCACGAGTTTCTTTGCAAACGTGCTGTTTCTTCTGACGACGGCGTTGAATTCCGTGCCGGAAATGCGTATGCGCGAAGTCAAAAACGAAATCCGCCTTTACGACGTAATCAATCCGACCTTCACCGTTATGACCGACAGCGGAAAGTTTGTCAATGCCGGCTTTAAGATGACGAACGACTATAAGGAGTTTTACGACACCACCCGCCGCATTATCGATGAGAAAAAGAAACAAACGACGTTTACGGCGGAATACAACGACTCCTCGGATTACGACGATTATTATATGACGTGTCTGCCGTGGATTTCGGTTGGAAGTCTTATGCACCCGTTGCCCGACAATAATATCGAGTCGTCGTCGTGCCCGAGAATCGGTTGGGATAAATACCGCGAAGAAAACGGACGGTACGTTATGACGCTGAACATTACTGTGAGCCACTGTTTCGTCGACGGGAAACGATTGTCCGATGCGTTCAAAGCAGTGCAGGAAAACTTCAATAATTCACGCAGCATACTTCGCTTATAGAACGCCATATTATTATCTGTTGGCATCCTGTGGCAATCTCCCGGAAGGGAAACCGCATAATCTCAAAAATTTCAAAAAACGCAATAAAAAACCCTCGCACAAGCGAGGGTTTTTGTTTGTTAAAATTATTCGTGTTTTGCCATTTCGCTGTATTCTTCGTAACGGATACGCGCTTCTTTTTCGTTCCTTGCGAAGAGTTCTTTCGCGACTTCGGGTTTCGCCTTTGCAAGCTGTGCGTAGCGGTTTTCGCCCATAAGGAACGCCTGATAATCGCCGGTCGGTTTCTTGCTGTCGAGGCTGAACGGATTTTGTCCTTTTTCGATGAGCGAGGGGTTGTAGCGATAAAGCTGCCAATATCCGCTTTCAACCGCAAGTTTTTCCTCGTTTTGCGATTTGCTCATATTGATACCGTGGTTGATGCACGGCGCGTAGCAAATGATAAGGGAAGGTCCGTGATATGCTTCTGCCTCGGAAATTGCCTTGACGAATTGCGCTTTGTCCGCGCCCATGGAGCATTCTGCGACGTAAACGTATTCGTAAGTCATGGCGATTTTGCCAAGGTCTTTCTTCTTTGTGAGTTTGCCGCCTGCCGCGAATTTTGCGACCGAGCCCGTCGGGGTGGATTTACTTGCCTGTCCGCCGGTGTTGCTGTAAACTTCGGTGTCAAGTACGAGGATATTTACGTCTTCGCCCGACGCGATAACGTGGTCGAGTCCGCCGTAGCCGATATCGTATGCCCAGCCATCGCCGCCGAAGATCCATACGGATTTCTTGATAAGGCAATCTTCGCGTTTAAGGATTTCTTCGATAAGAGCGTCCGCGTCTGCGCTTGCGCCTTTTTGCGCGGAGATGACTTTCACGAGTTCCGCCGCGGTGCGTTTGCTGCCTTCGGCGTCGTTCATATTGTTGATCCAGTTGTCGCAGGCTTCCTTGCAATCCGCGTTGTCTTTAAGGACGAGGGCGAGTTGTGCAACGAGGTCTTTCAGTTCGTTACGTCTGTATTTGTAAGCAAGGTTGATGCCGTAGCCGAATTCCGCATTGTCTTCAAACAAGCTGTTCGACCAAGCGGGGCCGTGACCTTTCTTGTTCTTCGAATACGGGCAGGTAGGCGCGCTTCCGCCGTAGATTGACGAGCAACCCGTTGCGTTTGCGATGACCATTCTGTCGCCGAAGAGTTGGGTGATAACCTTGATATAAGGAGTTTCGCCGCAGCCTGCACATGCGCCCGAGAACTCGAACAAAGGTTGTTTGAACTGGCTGCCTTTGACGGTGTTGACGTTGAAGTCCGCGGGGGTGTCGGGAAGATCGACCGAGTAATCCCAGTTTTTGTCTTCGCCGTTCTTCAAAGCGTCTTCCAAGGGGATCATGGTAAGGGCTTTTACCTTTGCGGGGCAAACGTTCGCGCAGCTTCCGCAACCGGTACAGTCAAGGGCGGAAACCTGCATTCTGTATTTGAAGCCCTTAAAGCCCGTCGCGTCCTTCGTAACGAAGGTTTCGGGAGCGTTTTCAAGAACTTCCGCAGGTTGAAGCACGGGGCGGATTGCCGCATGCGGGCAAACGAACGCGCACTGGTTGCACTGGATGCAGTTTTCGCTGATCCAAGCGGGGACGTTAACAGCAACGCCGCGTTTTTCAAAACGAGTGGTTGCGGTGGGAACGTGGCCGTCGGCTTCGATTTCGGAAACGGGAAGGCTGTCGCCTTTTTGTGCGAGCATAGGTTCGACAAAAGCCTTGTAGTAAGGATCGTCGGTGACGGGTTTGACTTCCGCGCCGGTGGTTGCGTCTTTCCAGCTTTCGGGATATTTAACCTCGACAAGTCCGGAGACCGCGTCGTCGATTGCCGCAAAGTTCATGTTTACGACCGCTTCGCCTTTCTTGCTGAAAGACTTGACGACGAATTCTTTCATATGTTTGTTGGCTTCTTCATAGGGCATTACGCCTGCAAGATAGAAGAACGCCGACTGCATCGTGGTGCTGATACGGTTGCCGAGACCGATTTTGGTGACGATGTCGATTGCGTCGATGGTATAGAACTTAATGTGTTTTCTTGCGATGGTGCGCTTCATTTCGGCGGGGAGCATAGCGTCCATTTCTTCGGGCTTCCAGATGAAATGGACGCTAGAAGGAAGGTGCCGCCGTCTTTAAGGTCGCTGACCATATCGTACTTCGTGACGTAGGAAGGATTGTGGCAAGCCACGAAATCCGCCGTGTCGATAAGATAGGACGATTTGATGGGAGTGTCGCCGAAACGCAGGTGCGATACCGTCAGACCGCCCGACTTTTTGCTGTCGTATGCGAAGTATGCCTGAGCGTATTTTTCGGTGTAGTTACCGATAATCTTGATGCTGTTTTTGTTGCTGCCGACCGTGCCGTCGGAGCCGAGTCCGTAGAACTTGCAACGGATTGCGTCCTTCGGGGAAGCGTCGATTTTTTCAACGACTTTCAGCGAAGAATGAGTCACGTCGTCGTTGATACCGACCGTGAAGTGGTTTTTGTTTTCGCCGCCCATATTTTCATAGATGGCGTTGATCATCGAAGGATTGAATTCCTTGCTGCCCAAACCATAACGACCGCCGAGAACTTTCACGCCGGTAACGCCTTGTTCCGCAAGTGCCGCGACGACGTCGAGGTACAAAGGCTCGCCAAGGCTGCCGCTTTCTTTCGTCCTGTCCATGACGGAGATGTATTTGCAGGTTTTGGGAAGTGCCGCAACGAGTTTGTCCGCGCGGAACGGGCGGTAAAGACGAACTTTGATAAGACCGACTTTTTGTCCTTTCGCGTTAAGGTAATCGACAGTTTCTTCGGCTGCTTCCGCGCCGCTGCCCATGATGACGATGACCTTTTCGGCGTCTTTTGCGCCGTAGTAATCGAACAGGTTGTATTTACGGCCGGTGATACCCTCAACCTTTTTCATCATTTCTTCCACGATTTCGGGAACGGCGTCGTAGTATTTGTTGCCGGCTTCGCGTCCCTGGAAGTAAATATCGGGGTTCTGAGCGGTGCCGTTAAGTTGCGGATGCTCGGGGTTCAGAGCGCGTTTCTTGAAATTTTCGATATCCTTCATATCGACGATTTTCTTGATGTCTTCGTAGTCGATCATTTCGATTTTCGAAACTTCGTGCGAGGTGCGGAATCCGTCGAAGAAGTGAAGGAAAGGCACGCTTGCGCGAAGGGTTGCAAGGTGTGCGACGAGAGCCAGATCCATGACTTCCTGAACGCTGCAACTTGCAAGCATTGCAAAGCCCGTCTGACGGCACGCCATAACGTCGCTGTGGTCGCCGAAAATGTTAAGCGCGTGATAAGCAAGCGCACGTGCGCTTACGTGGAAAACCGAGGGCAATAATTCGCCGGCGATTTTGTACATATTGGGAATCATCAACAGTAAGCCCTGGCTTGCCGTGAAAGTGGTGGTCAGCGCGCCAGCCGAAAGACTGCCGTGTACGGCGCCCGCTGCGCCCGCTTCGGATTGCATCTCGGCGATGCGAACCTTCTGACCGAAAATGTTTTTTCTGCCCGCAGTTGCCCACTCGTCGGCGTTTTCTGCCATAGGCGAGGACGGCGTGATGGGGTAGATTGCGGCAACTTCGCTTAAAGCGTAAGCGATATGAGCGGCCGCGGTGTTACCGTCAATGGTCATTTTTGTACTCATTTGAACCTCCGTTTGTTTATAACGTATAAATTTTACGATATATAGATAAATAAATTAATTATGCAAGCGTAATTATAAAATTTCGCTCTTAAATTGTCAACCTTATTCGTTACACAAACCATTGTATTTATACAATATTTTTTATTGCCGTCAATATCTTTGCCAAAATCGCCGCGTTATGCTACAATATTTCCGATTGAGGTTTTATGGAAATCATTAAGGTCGAAAACGTAAGCTATCGCTATAAGTCGTACGATTCGAAGCCCGTCGACGCTTTGAAAAACGTCTCCTTTTCGGTAAACGAAGGGGAGTTTTTGGCATTGGTCGGCGCAAACGGCAGCGGAAAATCCACGCTTGCGAAGCATCTTAACGGGCTTCTTCTGCCGCGTTCGGGCAACGTTTTCGTTTTCGGTCATAACACGAAAAACGACAAAGATATTTACGAAATCAGGAAAAACGTCGGCGTCGTGTTTCAGAATCCCGACAACCAGATGGTGGCGAGCATCGTTGAAGACGACGTGGCTTTCGGGCCTGAAAATCTGGGCGTCCCGCGTGAAGAAATCGGCCGTCGCATCACCGACGCGCTGACCGCCGTAAACATGCTGGAATGTCGCCGCGCGACGCCGCACAATATGAGCGGCGGACAAAAACAGCGTATCGCGATTGCGGGGATTCTTGCAATGAAACCGCGCGTTATCGTGCTTGACGAATCCACGTCGATGCTGGATCCCGCAGGTCGCCGCGACGTCATGAACGTCGTGAAAAAACTCAATAAGGAAGAAGGAATTACCGTCGTGCATATCACCCATCACATGGACGAAATCGTGGATTGCGACAGGGTAATCGTCATGAAAGACGGCAGCAAAGTTTTTGAAGATTCGCCAAAAGAACTGTTTAAGCAGGACGTTTCGCAATATAAACTCACTCTTCCGTTGATAAACCAAATTTACGTCAAACTGAAAGAAAGGGGGGCTGTCGGAGAAGCCGACGTGTTGCACGCGGCTGATCTAATTGACGCGATATGTCGATAGTAATTGAAAATCTGTCATACGTATATTCCCCCAAAACCCCGTTCGAGCATAAGGCGCTTGACAACATTTCGCTCACGGTCGAAGACGGCGATTTTTTGGGAATCATCGGCGCGACGGGCAGTGGGAAATCCACTTTCATTCAGCACCTTAACGGGCTTATAAAACTCACGTCGGGCAAAATCACCGTTGATGGGATCGAGTTGCACAACAAGCCAGACCTCAAAAAACTCCGCGCGGAAGTCGGCATGGTTTTCCAGTATCCCGAATATCAGCTTTTTGACGAAACCGTGGAAAAAGACGTGTCGTTCGGCCCGAAAAATCTGGGGCTCAAAAAGGACGAAATCGCGGAAAGGGTGAAAGAAGCCGTCGAAACGGTGGGGCTCGATTACGAACAATTCAAAGAACGCTCGCCGTTTGAACTGTCGGGCGGACAAAAACGCCGCGTCGCAATCGCCGGCGTTATCGCAATGCGCCCGCAAATTCTCGTTCTGGACGAGCCTACGGCAGGGCTCGATCCCGTCGGTCGCATCGAAATGTTCGACCTTATCGCGAAATTGAAAGAAACCACCGTAAAAACTATAATAATGGTGTCGCACAATATGGACGAAATAAGTGAGGTCGCAAACAAAATCGCCGTGCTCGAACACGGAAAATTGCGTTTTCACGGCACGCCGAAAGAACTTTTCAAACACGCGGAAGAACTTGAAGAAATCGGGCTGGATATTCCGACCGCGATAAAACTCAAAAACGAGCTGAAAGCGCGCGGCGTCGAACTTTCGGACGACATCGTTACGGCAAACGACTTTGTGGAAGCCGTCGTAAAATGGAGGGAGAAAAGATGAAAGATCTGACTTTCGGACAATATTATCCCTCCGATTCCGTCGTGCACCGCATGGACGCCCGCGTCAAAATTCTTCTGATGGTTTTATATATCGCGGCGATTTTCTTTATTTCGAGTTACTTCGGATACGCCGTAACGCTCATATTTATTCTGACGTTTTCGCTTGTTTCGAAAGTGCCGATCACGAAGATTCTGAAGTCGGTGAAGCGTATTACGGTGATACTTGTAATCACCGCGCTGCTCAACCTGTTTTTCGTGAAGACGGGCAAAGTCATCGCGCACTGGTGGATATTCACAATTACCGATTACGGACTTAATTATGCCATAATGATGGCTTTAAGGCTCACTTTTTTGGTTATCGGCACAACTTTCCTTACTCTTACGACAACTCCTACGGAACTTACGGACGGGCTTGAAAGCCTTATGACGCCGCTGAAATACGTCAAAATTCCCGTGCACGATATCGCCGTAATCATGTCGATTGCGTTAAGGTTTATCCCGACTCTTATGGAAGAAACGCAAAAGATTATGAACGCGCAGAAGGCAAGGGGCGCAACGTTCGACACGGGGCATCTGCATCAGCGCGCGAAGGCACTTTTGCCCGTGCTTATTCCGCTTTTCGTCAACGCGTTCAGGCGTGCCGACGAGCTTGCGTTCGCGCTGGACGCAAGGTGTTACAACGCAACCGAAAACCGCACGAAATACAAGGTGCAGAAAATCAAAGGCTCGGATATCGTCGGCATACTTGTCGTCGGCGGATACCTTGCGCTGGTCATTGTCGACAAGTACGTTTTCGGGGGATTGTTCTAATGAAACGCTATAAAATCACCGTATCGTATCTCGGCACGAATTACTGCGGCTGGCAGACTCAGAAAAACGGAACGAGCGTTCAAAGCGTGCTGGAAAACGCGTTTTTAAAACTGTTCGGCGCAAAAACCGCCGTTACGGGCAGCGGCAGGACGGACGCCGGGGTGCATGCTCTCGGACAAGTGGCGCATTTCGACGCGGAAACGTCGATCCCTGCCGAAAAAATTCCTTTTGCGATAAACACTATGCTCCCCGAAGACGTCAGGGTTTTGAGTTGCGAGGAAGTATCGCCCGATTTTCACGCAAGGTTTCAGGCAAAAGAAAAAACGTACGTTTATAAACTTTATCTGTCGCCGCATCTCAATCCGCTGAAAAACGCCACGGCGGAAAATATATGCGTCCCCCTTGATTTTGAGAAAATGGAAAAAGCCGCGCGGTTTATTGAAGGCACGCACGATTTCAGGTGTTTCGAGGCGTCGGGAAGCAGCGTAAAGGACACCGTAAGGACGGTTGAAAAAGTCGAAATAATAAAAAACGGCGAAGACGTCGAAATCAGAGTTACGGGCAACGGATTTTTGTACAATATGGTGCGGATTATCGCAGGCACGCTCGTTGACGTCGGCAAAGGAAAAATCGCCGCAAACGACGTCGAAGACATTATAAAATCCGGCGACAGGGTGCGTGCGGGCAAAACTCTTCCCGCAAAAGGGCTCACGCTTTATTCGGTGAAATACAAATAATTTCGGCCGGAAAACGTTAAATTTGCCGAAAAAACAATCTTTTGACGTCGAAAATGACGTTTTATGCTTGACAACAATTTTTTTCTTGGATATTATATATAAGTCAAATTTAGGATTGTACATTGGTTATAAAGTTAGCCCCTTGTAATTATTGTACGCCCAAAACGCTTACATTTTAATTGTTAGGAGGTCTTTACCATTATGAAAACTTATATGGCAAAGCCCGCGGAAGTCGAAAGAAAGTGGTATGTGGTCGACGCTACCGATATGGTTCTCGGTCGTCTTGCAAGTCAGGTCGCGATGGTTCTTCGCGGTAAAAATAAACCCACGTTCACTCCCAACGTCGATACGGGCGATTACGTCATTATCATCAATGCCGATAAGGTTCGCCTCACCGGTAAAAAACTTGAAAAGAAATACTACCGTTATCATACGGGTTACATCGGCGGTCTCAAAGAAGTTCAATACAAGAAACTTATGGCCGAAAAACCCGAATTCGTCGTATACAAAGCCGTCAAGGGTATGCTTCCCAAAAACGCTATCGGCCGTACGATGATTAAAAAACTCCACGTGTATGCCGGCAACGAGCATAATCATCAGGCACAACAGCCCGTTGAGTTGAAGTTCTAATGAGGTGTAATTATGGCAACTAAAAAAACCGCAAAGAAAAAAGTTCAATATTGGGGCACAGGCCGTCGTAAAAAGGCCATCGCCCGCGTTCGTCTTATCCCCGGCGGAGAAGGCGCAATCGTAATCAATAAACGCGATATTACCGAATACTTCCCGCAGGACACGATGAAACTTATCGTCCGTCAACCCCTTGTTCTCACGAACACGCTTGACAAATACGACGTTTTCGTAAACGTGTGCGGCGGCGGCTACACCGGTCAGGCAGGCGCAATCCGTCACGGCATTGCCCGCGCTCTTATTGTTGCAGAACCCGAACTTCGCAGCGCGCTTAAAAAGGAAGGTTACCTTACCCGTGATCCGCGTGCGAAAGAGCGTAAGAAATACGGCCTTAAAAAAGCAAGAAAGGCTCCGCAGTTCAGCAAACGTTAATTTTCGTTTCAAAATCGAAACCCGTCTTCGGACGGGTTTTTTGTTTGGAAAATCCGCGCTTCTTTTTTGCGGAATTTTGCGACAACGGTTGAAAGGCATCGCGCGATGTGGTAAAATATCCCTATGAGAAAAACTGCGCTAGTGACGGGTATGCATACGAGCCTTGCGTATCTCGTCGCCGAAAAACTTATAAAAAACGGAAATATGCGCGTGATTGCGCCCGTACGCGTGCGTGAAAGCGACCGCGTCGACGCACTTATCCGAAATTACGGCGAAAACGTCATTGTCAGCGATTTCTCGCCGCTTGATTTTCAGGAAGCGAAGGAACTTGTCGCGGCAGCCGATTATATATTGAACCTTGATTTCGTCGGCATGCCCGAAAGCGAGCATTTTCCCGATTTTGCGGAAAAGGTCAATTATTTTTATACGAAAAACTTTGTCGACGCCGTTATCGAAACGGGCTCGGACGCAAAGATTATCGAGCTGTCGACAACGGGCATATACGGCGGAAGAACGATGAAACGGCCGTACGCGGCGGTCGGACACCCCGCAATGCCGGCGTATTACGACCTTGCGAGCGTGTCGAAACTTCGCGGCGAAAGATACCTTGTCGAAAGCGGAATAAAAGGTTTTTACGTGCTCCGCACCGCCCCCGTCGCAGACGAAACTTTTGTAAAACGCATGCTTGACGGCGCGATGATTTTCAAAAATCCGCTTGACGCACCCGCCGAGTTTATCACGGCGGAAGAACTGTCGGAAGTGATATTCAGGCTTGTCGTAAGCATTGACGAAAACGAAAAGAAAGTGAAAGAAAACGCGATTTACGACGTCGGCTGCGGCGAGCGCGAAATATATCGCGATTTCGTCGCGAATATTGCGGGAAAACTTAAACTCAACGTCGATAAAATTGCCGAGCCGAGATGGTTTGTAAAACGGTGCGGATTCGGCGCGTGGATAAAGGACGGGCGTGTTTTGCAAGACGCCTTCGGCATTGAAAAAGTCAGCGTCGAAAGATATATCACCGAAAACTTGGTAAAAAACTCAAATCGCATATTCGGCACTTTATCACCGCTTATTAAGAAGTTTATCGTGTCAAAACTGTCGATTATGACAAATTCGCCGTACTATTGGCAGGAAAACGGAATGAACGACAGGGTTAACGTTTTTTACGGCGGATACGACAAAATAAGGGAACTTCCTTTGAAAATTTCGGACGTTTCGATAACCCAAACGGAAGGCGGCGATCCGCCCGGATTTTACGAGAGCGAAAACTCGCCGTATCTTACCGAAAACGACCTGAAAACTTATGCGGCGGCGCGTGGCGGAAAATGTTTTGACGTGAGTACCCGTGGCGTGGATTTCAAGCGCAAAACGCTGTGGGAATGTGCAAACGGCCATACCTTCAAAATGACGCCGTACGGCGTGCTTTGCGGCGGATACTGGTGCGGCGAATGTATGACGCCCGCTCCGTGGAAGTATTTTGAAAGCGTGAAAAAATCCGATTATCACAATTTCTTTTATAAGGAAGAGTTTTTGCCGTACGAAGAATACGTCATATCCGCAAACGATTATCACGACGTAATGCGCGAAGACTCCGCCGAAAAAAACCTGAAACCCGACAAAATCAAAAAATTCAAAAAAGGCTGAAATGGAAAATATCTTATTCGTTTATGAAAATCAACTGCCCGATAACTTTTCGGAAAACGTCGAAAAAGCAGGAATAACGCCGAAAGTCGCAACGCCCGGCGACGAACTTAATTTCGACAAAATCGACGCCGTCGCGTATTTCGGCGAAAACAAGGATAATCTGAAAACCGTTGTCGAAAAAGCCGTCGAAAGCGGCGTGAAGCGCGCGGTTTACGTTGCGAGCGCGATTTGTTACTTCAACAGGCGCAATCCCGGTCAAAATCTTGAAAAACATCCGTTTGTGAAAAATCTGACCGATTGCGAAAACGCAATCCTTGCTTTTTCGGACAAAATATCGGTGTCGGTTGCGGAAATTCCTTTGGTGTATCCGCTTCCGAAAGAAATATTTACAATCGGCGGCGTACCTGCGCTGAAATTCCGGAATTTTTATCTGACTTTTGACGGGGGATATCCCGAAATCAGCGATGAAAGCGCGGCTGAGAGCGTTTTAAGCGTGATATTAAACGGCAAAAACGGCGTGATATATCCGCTTTGCGATAAAAATGCGAAGTTCAAGGCGATGCTGAACGAAAAGTATCCCGACGTAAAGGTTTACGAATTTCCCGAAGAATTGTGGTGGGTGCTTGCGTTAATGGCAAAATCGTCGCTCAAAAAGGCGGGGTTGACGGCAAAGACCAACATAAAGACGCTTTACAAAAAAGACCTGTACGAAAACTACTTTTTCGACGATACGGAAGTAAGAAAGGCACTCGGCTACAAATAAGAGTTTGATTGCCGAATAATGAAAAATGCCCGAAAAGTGTCCCGTTGACACGGATCGGGCTTATTTTTGCCGTGAAATGTGTCAACAAGACAGATAATTTGACACAATATTGCGCTGCACGGCGCGCACTGCGCTTTTGAAATCGCATTATCGGGGGCGATAATGCTCACTCTTTTGCTTGTGTGCGCCTTTTCCCCACGGGTACACAGTATCC
>ENA-ORPD01001158-ORPD01001158.1-human-gut-metagenome-genome-assembly--contig:-NODE-1158-length-20988-cov-7.162089_pt1 | contig 20988 bp, 16 predicted proteins | sample MGYA00242143_ERZ509076 | MGnify/ENA primary metagenome ERZ509076 (study PRJEB26280, sample SAMEA2338706) | human gut metagenome | biome: human gut; feature: human-associated habitat; material: faeces... | reverse complement strand
CAGCAACGGCTCGTGGATGAGCAGCAACGCCTTTATGACGAACGCGCCAAGCTTAAAAAGGAAGCTCGCCTGATTGATACGATGAAGGCGAATGTGGATGATTTCCTCAGCCCTTCGTTGGCAAAGGAACAGGAGAAATCCCGCAGCGGAGAACTCGAATAAGCAAAAGAAAAAAGCTCACCGAAACCTACTGCAAGATTTCGGTGAGCCTTCGTTATTTCAGGGCTTAGCTTGTTTTGAATGCTTGATCATCGTGTCGATGACATCATAAATCTGAGAGCGATCCTCCGCAGAAAGCTTATCGAGCTTTTGAGCCAGAAGCGAATCTTTTACCAAATACCCATTGTCAAGGACATCCGCAAGGATCATATCCGCTGAAACGCCGAGAGCGTTAATTATGGAAATCAATGACTCAAGAGAAGGCGTTTTTTCGCCGCGCTCTATTGCGCCCACATAGTTAATACTCAGGTCGGCTTTTTCCGCAAGGTCCTCTTGACGAAGCTTCCTCATCAGGCGGTATTTGCGGATATTTTTGCCGATGGACTCAAGCCTCATCACGGCACCTCCTATCAGCGCGGAATACACACTAATAGTATAGGTGACGCGGCTATCGCTATACACATTCTATATGGAAGTCGCCAACGCTAATAGCGTTGATTTGTTCATGGAGTTGTGCTATCCTTTTATTTTGAAGAGGTGTATCTTGAGATGGGAAAAGAAGCGACAGCGACCTTCATTGGTCACAAAGAATGCTACGGTGTCCAAGCAGAGGATGTCCGGCGAGAAGTTGAAAAGCTTATCGCCTCCGGGGTTACTGACTTCTTAAATGGCGGCATGGGCGGGTTTGATTGGATGTGCGCAAGGGTTGTCTCTGACCTGAAAAAGAGCTATTCGCAGATAAGGAACTACCTTGTCATCCCCTACCTCACTTTCAACATTGCCGAGCTAAAATATTTTGATGACATTATCTATCCAGAAGGCTTTGAGAAGTATCATTTTAAGGCTGCGATCCCAGCAAGGAACCGGTATCTCGTCGATAACGCTGCATACGCCTTGTGCTATGTGACTCACGGCTGGGGAGGCGCTGCGCAAACACTCAAACGCGCTCAGAAAAAGGGGCTGACAATAATCAATTTAGGAGAGAGGAACGATGGGAGAGCTAATCTATGAGAAACACTTTCACAAAGAAACAATAGAGGAAATCGAGAGGGAAAGAATCGACTTCGTAGAAGCCTTCGGAGAAGATGCAGAGCAAGCACCTTCGTTCGACGAAATCATGAAAAAGATTTATAGCAATGTAACTTACCTTGTCTTGCCGGAGCGCGAGAAAATGGCGAAAACCTTCATCAAAACAGCCATAGAAATTTCTAATGACTATGAGCTGGATATTGAGATTGAGGAACATCTGAGCCACATTTCTGCCACCTACTATTTTGATTGCGGCGCGTGCATGGGCTTCCTTAGAAGAATTATTGAGATGTCGGATGACATCTCCTTCTTTGACCACATTAAGGGCTTTGATATGGTCATGTCCCTCGACTTTTACACAAAGGCTGTATTCAAAAGGGATCGGCTTATCCACCCCCAATGGTCTGACCTGAGTCGCTGAAAGGCGCTCGGGTTTTGTTTTTAGATGTTCGCTCCAAGAACTTGAAACTTTTTTGTAAATACGCAAAAGATGCTGTTGCGTGTTTCGAGTGTTTCCGCTATAATTATAATGTGTTTTTGTAGCCTCGCCGTATCTCGAAAAACAAGGAGCATCGACATGAAAATAAGTTATAAAAAACTGTGGGTACTGCTCATCCAGAGAGACATCTCAAAAGTAACTTTGCGCAAAGAGGTCGGGATTGCAGCTGGTACGATGAGCAAGCTCAACAAGGGCGAAGAAGTCGCTCTCCCTATTTTGCTACGCATCTGCGATTACCTTGATTGCGATATTGGGGACATCTGCGAAGCTGTACGCGAGGAAAAATAGTCCAGCAATCAAGGAGGTCAACAATCGAGATGGAACGAAAAGAATACAGTGCGGGCGCAGTGAAGTTATCCTTCTGGTTTATAGAGTTCCGCAAAGTGGTGGAGCTTCTTCATGAAGGAAAGAATGCCGAACAGATAAAATCCCTTGCCCTGAACGAGAACCTGTTTGCAGCCCCGACTACTCTCCGAGCCAATCAGATTTATCATACTGTCACAGGCCGCATCAGGGCTTTAGATGAAAGCTTCATCCCGCTTTTCACACGCAGCGACCTTGCAACGCAAAAGCTCTTTGCCCTAATTGCTGCTATGGCGTATGACACGCTTTTCTTTGATTTTGTCTATGAAGTGATCCGGGAAAAGATGATTCTCGGCACCTACGAGTTTTCGGACAGCGATGTGCGTGTTTTTTTCAAAGATAAGCAACAGCAAAATGAAAAAGTGGCCGGATGGACGGACGCTACATTGGTACGGCTTGGCCGGTGCTATAAAACAATGCTATACGAGGCTGGGATAATTGATAAAGCAAAAACGGCCAGAAAAATACTGCGCCCTATTTTAGACCCGGACTTGGTACGCTGGCTGGAACAGAACAATATGGGCGCTTATGTCAAGGCGCTTGCGGGGGTAAGATAATGGATTTAACAGAACGACTGGACGCGATGGAAGCGGCGATCCGAAAGCCATCCTTCCGTCAGAGCAGCGGAAAAGCCAATGAGGTCAACTACTGGATTTTTGACTATTCGCCTGAGGAAGAGCTGGAAGTCCGTGAGCGTATCGAATATATGAAGCATAAGAACTCGAAAGGAACGGACGGATTTGAGCTTGTTGTGTTCGACCTCTATGATATTATTATTGACTTCCTTGAAGGGAAGAACTTCATAGAGAAGTGCTGTGAATTTGAGAAGAAGCGCGGCATCCAAAGAATTGTCAAGGCAGTCAGCAATTCGATGAAAGTAAGCGAGGATGACAGCCTGATTGTGCAGTACATTCTTGACCACACCCCGGAGAACGCCATTGTCTTTCTGACCGGTGTTGGCAAGAGCTATCCGCTTCTTCGTTCGCATAATGTGCTGAACAATCTCCACCAGTCCTATCTACACGCACCTGTGGTGATGTTCTTTCCCGGCACATACAACGAACAGGAATTGATTCTCTTCAACGAAATCAAAGACGATAATTATTACAGAGCCTTCCGGCTTGTCAAGTGATGGAGGTGCAGCAATGAAAATAAAGGATATGTTCGCCAAGAAGATCGACCGAGAAATTCAAGGCGTAATTATTGTCGGACAAGGCGAGGACGCAAATGTATCTCAGGAGCTTGAGGAATATGTCGTTACCCGCGAGCTTCAAAAGCATTTTGCCGATTTCTATTCGGCCTATAAAAAAGGGATTGTCGGAACAACGCCAAAGATGGGAGTATGGATTTCCGGCTTCTTTGGAAGCGGTAAATCGCATTTCCTGAAAATCCTGTCCTACCTTCTGGAAAACCGTCAGGTCGGGGATAGAAAGGCGATGGACTACTTCGTCGAAGATAAGAAGATCGTAGATCCGATGGTGTTGGCGGATATGAAGCTGGCGGCTGATACCCCCACGGATGTAATCCTCTTCAACATCGACTCCAAGAGCGAAACGAATGGCAAGCAAAACAAGGATGCCATCGTCAATGTATTCCTCAAAGTCTTCAATCAGATGCAGGGCTTCTGCGGGTCCATTCCCCATGTTGCCGATCTGGAACGGAGGCTTTCCGAGGAGGGACGCTACGATGAGTTTAAGGCTGCTTTCGAGGAAGAATACGGCGATCCGTGGGAAGAATCCCGACAGGACTTCGACTTCATCCAAGACAGCGTTGTTGATGCCCTTGTCTCAATGGATTTTATGAGCGAAGCTGCGGCGAGAAACTGGTGTGAGAAAGCGGTGGAGCCATATACCATCAGCATTGAAGACTTCGCCAAGCGCGTTAAGAATTATATCGAGCGCAAGGGGAACAACCACCATGTTGTATTTCTGGTCGACGAAATTGGTCAGTACATCGGTGATGACTCCAAGTTGATGCTCAATCTCCAAACTGTGACTGAGGAACTGGGCAAGGAGTGCATGGGTAAGGCATGGGTCATCGTGACCAGCCAGCAGGATATTGACTCCATCACCAAGGTCAAGGGCAATGACTTTTCCAAAATTCAAGGCCGGTTTGACACCCGCCTCTCCCTCTCTTCTGCCAATGTGGATGCCGTTATCAAGAAGAGAATCCTTGAGAAAACGGAACCGGCTGCACAGACGCTTCGGCTGCTCTATGAGCAGAAAGCGACAATTATCAAAAACCTAATTGTGTTCAATGATACGGCAGAAAAGAAGCTGTACGCGAGTGCGGAAGACTTTGCCGAGGTCTACCCCTTTGTGCCGTACCAGTTCAATTTGCTGTCCAGCGTATTGACTTCTATTCGTACCCACGGGGCTTCCGGTAAACACCTTTCCGGCGGTGAGCGCTCCATGCTGGCGCTTTTTAAGGAATCCGCCGTCAATGTCATGAATGAAGAGGCAGGGGTCATTGTACCCTTCCATCGCTTTTATGACGCACTGGAAAACTTTCTGGATCACAGCCACAGCGGGGTGATCATCCGGGCTTATGACAACAGCTATATCAACCCGGAGAAGAAGGACAAGGATGTCTTCGCCATCAATGTCCTCAAGACACTCTTCATGATCAAATATGTGCTGGAAATTGAGGCAAACATCGACAACATCACCAGCCTGATGATTGAAAATATCGACGATGACCGGATTGAGCTGAAAGGCCGTGTGGAGGAAGCGCTGAAGGTCCTGATGCGGCAGATGCTCGTGCAAAAAAACGGCAGCATCTATGTCTTCCTGACCGATGAGGAACAGGAAGTCAACAATGAAATTGAGAAGGAAAATGTAGAAACGCCGGAGATCATCACCAAGGTCGCGGAAATGATTTTTGAGGACATTTTCCCCGGCAAACGCTACACCTATCCTGTCTTCAATGGCCGCTATGCCTTTGGCTTCAACCAGTTTGTAGATGATCGTCCATACAAAGCAAATCAAAACTATGACATCGGCCTTCGTGTCCTGACACCGTGGTACGACGGCAGCACAGAGGATGGAACCCTTCGGATGATGTCCGGTCAAAGCAGAGAAGTCCTTGTTGTACTTCCGAATGATGCAGAGTTCCTGACGGAAATTCAATCCTATTTGAAAATTGAGGGATTCCTTCGGAAAAACACCTCCACGCAGCTTGCCAAGTATGAGACGATCAAAGAGGCAAAGCGTGTGGAAATGCGGGAGCGCAATCAAAACGCAAAGCTCTACTTGACCGAAGCGCTGAAAGAAGCAACGATCTATGTAAACGGCGATGTTGTCCGCGTGAACGGCAAGGAAGTCATCAGCCGGATCAATGAAGCCATTGGCCGTTTGGTGCAGACGGTCTATCACAAGCTGTCCTACATCGACGCGCCGATGGGCGAGGCGGAGATCCGCAAGATGCTCCATCAGAGCAACCAGCTTTCTCTTGGGCTGGAAGGTGGCACAGAGAGCAATGCTCATGCGCTGGACGATGTGCAGGGCTTTATCGCCATGAATACCCGCAATCACATGAAAACCTCCATGAAAACGGTGAAGGACCGCTTCATGAAGGCTCCTTATGGCTTTGTGGAAGATGATGTGCATTGGCTGGTGGCGCGTCTGTTCAAGCGCGGAGATCTCGCTTTCACAGTCAATGGTGCTGCGGTCAGCCTGAATAACAAGAGCGAGGAAGAGATCATCGGCTTCATCACCAAAAAAGCGTTTGCGGAAAAGCTCCTGATGGAAGAGCGTGTCCGCGTCAGCGATAAGGACAAAAAGGCTGTCCGGGATGTGATGAAGGAGACCTTCCGCGCCACTACTTCGGCGGAGGACGAAGATGCCATCATGAAGAACTTCCAGCGCTATGCGCAAAACACGATTTATGAGATCGAGCGTCTGGAAGTCCATTACGAGCAGCATCATTATCCGGGCAAGCGTGTTCTGTCCGGTGGGAAGGCTCTGATGCAGTCTGTTGTTCAGATTCAGTCTGCTTTGGACTTCTTTACGACCGTTTCCAAGAAACGGGATGACTTCTTCGACTTCGCGGAAGATTACGAGCCGATCAAGACCTTCTTTAGCGGCGAACAATCTACCATCTTCGCTCGTGCGCTGGATATGCTTGCAATCTATGATGACAGCAAGACCTATATCGTCAACGCCGAGCTGGAAGATATAGTCGCACAGATGCGCTCTATTACCCGGCAGGAAAAGCCCTATGCCAACATTCCGAAGCTGCCTGAGCTGCGTGAGCGGTTCATGTCCTGCTATGGCGAAATCTTGCAGCAGGAGTCCGCCCCTGTTCTCGATTCGATTGATCAGGCGTGGAAGCGCGTTTTAGAGGTACTTTCCACCAAGGACTACAACGACCAGAAGCGGACGGCTTACTATGAGAAGTTCCAGGAAATCCGGGATGGAGCTACCCACTGCAACAATGTCTCTACGCTGAGAAGCTTCGCAGATAAAGCAGATGCACTGAAACGACGGCTTCTTGATGAAATGGCTGATCTTGACTACAAGCGGGAAATTCAAAAGGCCGAAGAAGAAGCCCGCCGTCAGGCAGAGGAAGCCAAACAGAGCGGAAATCCTGCCCCGGAAGCAACCGTTGCCCCTGCGCCGGTGAAAATCCGCAAGACGAAAAATGTCTCCATCAAGATGATGACGGGAACGGCTTCTTGGCGTCTGGAAAGCAAAGAGGACATTGATCGCTACATGGACAGCCTTCGCAAATCGCTGGAAGCGCAACTGGACGAAGATACGATTGTCAATGTAGAGTTTTAATAGGCAGTATTGGAGGTGCGTATGGGAAATATCACGCTGAGTTTTACTGTTCAAGGTGATAGCGAAGGATATGTCACCTTTGAATGCCCGTATTGTGGATCAGAATTTAAGCTGCAAGCAGGGGAAGTCCAAAGTGATGAAGAACCTGTTTTGGAACTGTTCTGCCCCTACTGTGGACTTGCAAAAGAGAAATCCGCATTCTGGTCAAAAGATGTTCGTGACAAAGCTCGAGCGTTGGCCGAGAACTATATGATTGAAGAGTTGAATAAAGCCTTTGGGAAAATGGCTCGTTCGATCAATCGTCAAAAGAGCATAATAAAAATGACATATAAACCGTTGAAAAAAGTGTATGTCAAAGAGTTAAAAAATGCGGACACAGCGGAAACGGAGTTCCAATGCACTTGTTGCAATCGAAGGGTTAAAGCGTTGTACTGCGCCGGAGCTTCAAAGATATTTTGTCCTTACTGCGGGGTAGACTTATGAGTGAATACAGAGAATTAAGAACTATCAGCCTCGATTTTCGAAGAATATCCAGCAATCTTCTTTCAAGTGACGATGGAGATGCAGATGTGAATCTCCATCGGCTGATGGATTATATTGAGAAGACGCCATTTATCCATGACCGTGTTCATAGCGTTGTGGATCAAGTCGAATATGATTTTCAGGCTTGTTTTCCGACTCATTCCTCTGAATGGGCAAGCACGAGCATTCCAGTAGATGAAAATTGTCACATCAAAGCAATTTATGACTACATGAGGTACATCGTGGAGACCCCAAACACGAATGTTTTAGGACAAGCCATGCAATACCTATGGAAAAAGGGCGCAACTTACACGGATATTATTCAGCGTTTTTTGGAAAACACAGTAAAACCCTTGATAAATTTCATCAACGATGAAATTTCCAAGGAGATGATCCTTCTGGAAGATGAGAAAAAGACTGCACCAATGACTCAAAACATCGGGACGGTCAATGGTCCGGTTATCCAGCAAGGCAGCGGTTCTATTACACTCAACACGAAAAACGGCGTATCAGCAACGGACTTAAACTCGCTCATCGAAAAGCTGATTTCGTCACTTCCCGCTATTACTGATACTGCCGCCGAAGAGATTGAAAGCGTTAAGGATGACTTGGAATCCTTGCAAGAACAAATCTATTCTCCTGCCCCGAAAAAGAGCCGGATGCAAAAGGCTTTGGCAGGAATAAAGAAATTTTCCAGTGAGGTTTTATCTAAAGCATCTGTTTCAATAGCAACAAGTGCCATCACCGGAGCAGACTGGACAACATTGATTCAGCAAGCCGAAATGTTCATCGACGGCTTAATGCAATAGGGAGAATCGCCATGAACAAAACAGCCATAAAAAACTTTGCAATCTGGGCGCGGAATAAGCTCATTGCGGATATTCAGTACCGCGCCGGATTGATGGGGATCACAGCGGACGGTATCAAAGACCCACTGCCGCAGTCTACCGGGACGATGGAGTTCTATGACATCGGGACTTCTGAGCCGTATGCCATCACCGGTGAGGCCATCCCCCAGCGCAGGAAGTTGGTGGAGGTGATCCGCAAGAAAGAGAAAGACAGCAACTACGCCACAGCTTATAAGTACATTCTGGAAGAGGTCGCCTACACTTGGTTTAACCGATTGATCGCCATCCGTTTCATGGAGGTCAACGACTATCTTCCCTCCCATATCCGAGTCCTGTCTTCCGAAAGCGGCAAGATCGAGCCGGATTTGGTGACGACCCCCTTCGACGCGGAGCTGACGTTCACCTCCGCCGAGGAAGAGATTGTCCTACGCTTGAAAACTGAAAACAAGCTGGACGAGCTGTTCCGGCTGCTGTTCATCAAGCAGTGCAACGCCCTGAACGAGATCCTGCCTGCCCTGTTTGAGAAGACCAGCGACTACACCGAGCTGCTGCTGAATCTCTCCGTTGTGGATCAGGAGGGCGTTGTGTACCATCTGACCCACGACATCCCGGAGCAAGACTTTGACATCACGCACCCTGATGAGAATGGTAAAATTCAAGGTCAGGTGGAGATCATCGGCTGGCTGTACCAGTATTACAATACCGAGCCGAAGAGCGCCGCCTTTGCCAAGAACGGCAAAATCACCAAAGAGGAAATCCCCGCTGTCACCCAGCTCTTCACGCCGGACTGGATCGTCCGCTATATGGTCGAAAACAGCCTTGGTCGCATCTTCATCGACAAGCGGAAAGAGCAAGGCGTTTTCGCCGACGGCCGCGCCCCGGAGGAAATGACTTGGGATGAGGCCGAAGCCAAGCGCATCGCCAGCGAAGAGGAAATCGCCGGGCAGATGGGCTGGAAGTATTATCTGCCGGAAGCCGCCCAGACGCAGGAAGTGCGCCAGCAGCTCGACGAAATCCAGAAGCAGAGCGAATACAAGGATGTCCGGGACATCAAGGTGATTGACCCCTGCATGGGCAGCGGCCATATCTTGGTATACGCCTTCGATGTGCTGATGCAGATGTACGAAAACGACGGGTACAGCCAGCGCGACGCTGCGCAGTGCATCCTCGAACACAACCTGTTCGGTCTGGACATTGATGACCGTGCGGCCCAGCTCGCTTATTTTGCCGTAATGATGAAGGCCCGCCAATATGACCGGCGTATCTTCTCTCGCGGTATCCAGCCCCATGTCTATGCGATTGCCGAGAGCAACGACATTGATGCTTTCACACGAGACTACTTTGCGAACAATGACCCGAAGCTGAAAGCGGCGCTGGACAGCATTATGAACGACTTGCGCGACGCGAAGGAGTATGGCTCCATCCTGACGGTTGCACCGGTAGACTTTGCTGCGCTGTACGCCCGTGTGGAGGAAATCCAAAACGACATTAGCTTTCATCGGGAGGCTGCCCTGAATACCATTCTGCCGCTGATTCATGTGGCGGAAGTGCTGGCGCAGAAGTATGATGTGGTGGTGACAAATCCGCCGTATATGGGCAGCGGAAACATGGATGCAAGGCTCAGTGAGTTTGTGAAAAAGCACTACCCGGACAGCAAGAGTGATCTTTTTGCTTGTTGTTTAGAACGTGGCTTTTCCATGTTAAAGCCACTTGGATTCAACGCAATGGTCACGATGCACTCTTGGATGTTCTTGTCCAGTTTGGAACACATGAGAGATAAAATCTTAGCGGCCAAAACGATAACCACGCTTCTCCAAATGGGGAATATGGTTATGGGAATAGCTTTTGGTACGGCCGCAAGTGTCATTAGAAATATATTTATTTCTGATTATGATGCATCTTTTACTAAGGTAGAACTCAGCGACATAGAAAATGAAGCACCAAACGAATTTCCTCCACAGCGTACTGGCATATATACGAGAAAAGCAATACAATTTAGTGAATTGCCTGGGCATACCATCGCTTATTGGGTAAGTCTTAGCACAATCCAGTTGTTCCAAAATCCTCCGCTTAGTAAATATGCAACCACTCGCCTCGGAATGAGTACAGCTAATAATGACCGTTTCATGAGAAATTGGTACGAAGTTTCGCGTCACAGAATTGGTTTCGATGCTGTTTCTTCTGATGATGCGCAGAAATCGAAAAAGAAGTGGTTCCCATACAATAAAGGAGGAGCATTTAGAAAATGGTACGGAAATAATGATTTCGTTGTAAATTGGGAAAATGATGGACTGGAAATACGAAATTTCAAAGATGAAAAAACAGGGAGAATCCGTTCCCATAATTATAATGCAGAATATGGTTTCCGAGAATCGCTTACTTGGTCAGACATAAGTTCATCTCACAATTTTGGAATTAGATATTCCTCTCCAGGCAAGCTTTTCGACGGGCGAGGCTCTTCACTTTTTTCCACTCATGATAGGCTTGCATATATTCTTGCTTTATTGTGCTCGAAACTATCAGGATTCTTTTTGGCGATAATCAATCAGACGATGGTATTTAATGTTGGCGACGTAGCAATGGTACCAATCGTATCAGGTGCGCTTGATAGCATACAAATTGAAAGTATTGCTAAAAACAATGTGGATATTTCAAGGAAAGACTGGGACTCCTACGAAAACTCATGGGATTTCGAGCGACACCCGCTCCTACGCTCAGTGTCTTGCCTTGCAGATGCTTACACCGCATGGAAATCCGAGTGCGAGCAGCGCTTTTTACAGCTCAAAGCCAACGAGGAAGAGCTGAACCGCATTTTCATCGACATCTACGGCTTGCAGGATGAGTTGACCCCAGAAGTGGCAGACAAGGACGTAACGGTACACCGTATCTTTGACAACAAAGACGATGTGCTGGAATCCATGCAGAGCAGCAGCTATGTCCGCACCAAGCGGGACGAGATCGTCTCCCTGCTCTCCTACGCCGTGGGCTGTATGTTTGGACGGTACACACTGGACAAGCCCGGTCTTGCTTACGCTGGCGGAGATTGGAATGCCGTGTACCGTATGCAGCATGAAACCTATCTGGTGGAGGGCAATCCGCTTCGTTTGGCAGACGGAAAAACTCTGGCGGTAAAGCCAACAGGCTATAATCAAATAGCGTCGGATGGCGAGTGGAAAAATCTTTCCTATCCGGTAGACGCAGATAATATCCTTCCTATTACCGACGAAGAGTATCTGGAAGACGATATTGTCTCCCGCCTGTGCGATTGGCTGAAAGCCGTCTATGGCACGGACTCGCTGGAAGAAAATCTGGACTTCATCGCCGATGCGCTGGGCGGCAAGGGCAACAGCAGCCGGGAAATCATCCGCAACTATTTCCTCAAGGACTTCTTCAAAGACCACTGCAAGACCAGAAGCGCCCGATCTACTGGCTGTTTGACAGCGGCAAGCAGAACGGTTTCAAGGCGCTGATCTACCTCCACCGCTATACGCCGGACACCATCGGCAATCTCCGCGTGGATTACCTCCACAAGATGCAGCGCGTCTATGAGTCCGAAATCAACCGGATGCAGGACATGATCGACCACAGCACCAACGCCCGCGAGGTAGCCGCCTCCACCAAGCGAAAAGAAAAACTCCAAAAGCAGCTCAAAGAGTGCCGCGACTATGACGAGATGATCGCCCACCTCGCCCTGAGCCGCATCGAACTGGACTTGGATGACGGCGTAAAGGTCAACCACGAAAAAATCCAAACCGCCAGCGACGGAAAGAAATACGCCGTCCTGGCAAAAATATAATAGGTGGAGAGAGCTATGAACAATCGGTGGGTTCCCTTGCTTATTATTTGTTCGACTGTTGTTTTAGGCCATATTCTTTCGAGAATACACATATCAAAGTATAAACACCGATATATCGAAACAGGTGAGTTTAGAGATAAATTCATCGACTTGGTGAACTATTACACGGAACATTGCCGTGTCAATCAGGAAATGTACATTGATTGCATCAGAAATGTCAATGTCATTCAGGCAGAGTTGGGTGATGACGGCGTTATAGCTGAATTTCTCGATCCTTTGAAAAATGTTCGCGGGAAAAACTATCAGCTTCTCGTAAATACATTGCCTGAAATGAAGCTTTTCTCATCACAACTTGACAACATCATTATCAGGCAACGCCTACAACAGTTATTCGATCTATGCGACGATGCAATGATAAAACATCTTGGTGCATTGGAGCGAATGATAGAAAATGAGAGCAAAAAGCTTTGGAATCCATTCGCTTGTTTAAGTAATGGAGTACGCTGGTTGATAGGACTTCCTTTAGACATTTTATGCTGGATGGGAATCATAAGCGAACACAAAAACTCAACCTTACAAAGTAAAAGCGTCTTCAAATGGGTAGGACATATTGTGTCCCTTGTTGGGCTTATCAGTTCCATTATGGGGATCATACTCGGCTGGGATGAATTTATAAGTCTATTTACGAAGTTATAAGTTTAGATGCAATGAAGGAGGTGGTCGAGATGACCGCAGAAGAGATTTTCGCCGGTGAATCCGAGAATATAGAGTTCAAGAGCGAGATTCCCGCCAAAAGCGAAAAATACATGAAAACCGTGGTTGCCTTTGCTAACGGCAAGGGCGGCAAGCTGGTCTTCGGCGTGGAGAACGGCACATGGTCTGTCACCGGCTTTTCCAAAGAGGAAGTCTTTCAGAAGATGGACGCGATCACCAACGCCATTTTTGATAGCTGCGAACCCAAGATCACCCCGAACATCGCGGTGCAGGAAATTGACGGGAAAGCGATCATCGTGGTAGAGATCATTCCGGGTATGCAGCGCCCCTACTATATCAAGAGTCAGGGCATCATGGACGGCACCTACATCCGCGTGGCCGGAACGACTCGCCATGCGGAGCGGTATCGTGTGCAGGAACTCATCATGGAAGGAACCAACCGCTCCTTTGACCAGATGGAACGGGAGCAGACGGTTTCCGAGGCTGAGGTTGCTGCTTTCTGCGAGAAGATGTACCAGCACGCCCTCAAGCTGGCCGAGACAGATACGGCACGGGAGCAAATTCAGAAGGTTGGCAAAAACCAGTTGCTTTCTTGGAAACTGCTGGTGGAGCGTGACGGAGCTTACCACCCCACCAATGGGTATCTGCTCCTGAACGGCGATACGGTTGAGTTCCCCGATGCCGCCATTCAGTGTGCGGTATTCAAGGGTACTGTTCGGGACATCTTCATCACCCGCAAGGAATTTTCCGGTCCGATATACGAGCAAATCGAGGATGCCTACAACTTCGTGTTGCAGCACATCGACCTCGGCTCCCGTATCGAAGGAATCGCCCGTCAGGACTATTATGAGCTGCCCGTCAAGACCATCCGTGAGATGATCTCGAATGCCGTCTGCCATCGCAGCTACCTGACACCGGGTAAAATCCAAGTGGCGCTCTTTGATGACCGGCTGGAAGTCACCTCCCCCGGTATGCTGGACAGCGAAATCACCATTGAAAAGATGAAGTCCGGCCTCTCAAAGATCCGCAACCGTGGCATTGCAGCCGCCTTCTCCTACATGAACATCGTGGAGGCATGGGGCAGTGGTATTCCAAAAATGTTCCGGGAAGCAAAGGAATATGGCCTTCGTGAGCCGGAGCTGATCGACATGGGCAGTGATTTCCGCATTAACCTGTATCGGAAAGACGCGGCTACCGATCAGAATGGTGTCATTGATCCCAAAGAGCGTAACACCGATGATACCAATGACACCAAAGTTGAACCCAATGATACCAATGAAGAAGCGATTCTGCGCATCCTCCGATCTAATCCGAAAGCGACGCAGAAGGATGTTGTAGAGATGCTGGGTGTTTCTCTCGCCACTGTGAAGAGGCTCATGAACAGCCTTCAAAAAGCTGGCAAAATCAAACGCAAAGGCTCCAACCGGAGCGGGTCATGGGTAGTCATAGACCAGAAGGAGTAAAACAGCATGGCAGAAATGAACATCAAACAAATTATAGACCGGCTGAATGCTGAGTTTACCGGCGATACCCGTAAGCTCGTCTTTTGGTACGACGATAACGGCGAGTTTGTAGAGGATATGCAGAATGTAGAGCTGGACAATGCCAAAGTCTACTTCTTGCAGCCGGACAATCAGTTTGCCACCAAGCTCTTTCTGGAACGGCAGGACACCACCACAAACTACCTCATCTATGCCCCCTTTCCGAAACCGGATGTGCGGGACAACCATCTGGAAGATACGCTGCTCTACTCAAGGCGCTTCTTTGCCGACCGCGCTTCGCTGCTCTCGGTGGATTTGGGCATTGACGAGAAATACAAGCCCATCATCGAAAAGCACATCAAGTTCTTTGCCAACAAAGAACGGACGCAGCGATTCTATGACCTTGAGATAGAGAACTTCAACGAAGAGAACATCATCACGGGGCTTCTCTCTGCCATTTGCCGCACCCGTACTTGTTCCTTTGAAGAAGTGATCCGGGTCATGCTGACAGACGGCGAGCTTGCAGATAACAAGTTCCTGTCTGAGGTAGATAAATACGGCCTACTGGATGATTTCTGGAAGCTCTGTGAGCAGCATTTCGGCTATACCGATATCAAGCCGACACTGGAAAAGCTGGTGGTGACCATGTTTGTCACCTACACAGCTAAATATATAGGAGGCGAGCTTCCGAAGCCGTGGAAGGTGTTCCTCTCCTATAAGGCCGGGAATATCATTGCCTTTATGGATAACCTGATGAACAATATCCTTTACCGTGGGCGCTATGATGAGCTTTCCGCTCATGTTGCCTCCGGCTTGAATGCCCAGAAGGCTTTCTCTGATTATTCGCCGGATGACTTAGTGAACTGCGATACTTTCCTTGCCGTTGACCAGATCCTCATAAAATGGATTGTGGAGCGGCTTTTGGCTGAGGATGTGGGGGCAACACTGGACGGCCTGACCATCCCGCAAATCTGTGAAAAGCGGAGCAAGATGCACTTTGGCGAAAAAACCGGGGGCTGCTATCAGATGCTTGACAGCGCCTACCAGATCATTCAGGCGGGGAATTACCGTTGCCCGGACAGCTTCAAAGAGATTCTGCGCCAGTATCAGGAGGAAGACTTCCGGCTGGACTACGAATATCGCCGGTTCTATTCTGCTTACGATCAGCTCGAAGAAACGGCAGCTTTCGAGCCGCTGCGCGATTTGGTAGAAAACGTCTACACCAACGAGTATCTGGAAATGCTGCTTCCCAAGTGGAATGCCGCCATTCAGGAGCCGGACGCATTTATGGCACTGCCCTTGCAGAGGGACTTCTATGCTCGCAATTTGAAGAACGCCAAGGAACGCACGGTGGTCATTATCTCGGATGCCATGCGCTATGAGGTGGGCAAGGAACTGTTCCGCCGGATGCAGGATGACCCAAAATGTACAGCGAAGCTGGAAGTCCAACTCAGTGTTTTGCCATCCTATACCCGTCTCGGCATGGCAGCGTTGCTTCCACACGCAGAGCTGACGATGATGGACGATTTCAAGGTGCTGATTGATGGTATGCCTTGCGACAATCTTGCCGAGCGTGAAGCAGTTTTGCATAAGTACAGCAAGGACAGCACTTGTGTCCAGTTTGACAACATCAAGTCGCTCAAGGTCGCCGAGCTGCGTAGCATCTTCACCGGCAAACAGGTCGTGTATGTGTACCACAATCAGATCGATGCTCGTGGTGACAAGCCGAATACCGAGGATGAAGTCTTTGTCGCCTGTCAGGAGGCGATTGCGGAAATAATCGACCTGATCCGCCGCATCTCTACCAGTGCGAATACATACCGGTTTATCGTCACTGCTGATCACGGATTTATCTACAAACGGGATAAAATCGCGGAGAGCGACAAGATTGAGGGAATCAAGGGAAAAACTTCCTTTATCAACCGGCGTTTTGTGGTCGCACAGGAACCCGTTTCAAAAGATGGCATCGCCAGCATGGAGATGAGTAAAGTTCTTCGCAATGATGACACCAAATGGGTGTCCTATCCCATCAGCGACGATGTATTCAAGGTGGCTGGCGGCGGGCAGAACTATGTACATGGCGGCTCATCCCCACAGGAAATGCTTGTGCCTGTCCTCGACCTCAAGATGGAACGAGGGCACATGGAGACGCGGAGCGCGGGAGTTGCGCTGGTAAGCATGGTGCGAAAAATCACCAATAAGATCACCATACTGGATTTCATTCAGTCTGAGCCGGTCAGCGATGTGGTCAAGGCTGCTTCTTATCGGTTGTTCTTTATCTCCGATGATAACGAGCGGATTTCCAATGAGAATAGCTGCATTGCGGACAGCCGGGAACAAGATGCTGCCAAACGCATCTTCCGCATGAAATTCCAGTTCAAAGACAAAAAGTACGACAAAGACAAACAGTATTTCTTTGTGATATACGATGATGCAACAGAGCTTGAGGTGTTCCGGCATCCTGTCATCATGGACATGGCATTTGCCGATGACTATGGCTTCGGCTTTTAAGGGGACCCTAAGTGACAGGAGGCGATTCAAATGGTTGATATGACAGAAAATGAGGATAGAAGAGCTGTCATCAAATCAAAATTGCGGCAAAATTTCGATGGGAAGATTGTGCGCAAGGATTTGACCAAGAAAATCAAGGAAGGCGCAAATGTGCCTGTCTATGTCCTTGAGTTCCTGCTGGGACAGTATTGCAGCTCGGATGATCCTGATATTATCGAAGAGGGCGTAGAGAATGTAAAACGCATTCTTGCGGATAATTTTGTCCGCCCTGATGAGGCACAGAAGATTCTCTCTGTGCTTCGTCAGCGTGGCAGCTACACCGTGATTGATAAAATCACAGTGAACTTGAACATCAAGCGGGATTTCTATGAAGCAGAGTTCTCCAACCTTGGACTCAAGAATATCCCCATAGACGAAGAATATCCCGCCAAATTTGACCGTCTGCTCTGCGGCGGCATCTGGTGCATCGTGCAACTGGACTATGAGTACATGGAGGAAGGTCGGAACGGAACGCCAATCAGCATCCGAAAGCTCACGCCGATCCAAATGCCTCATGTGGACATTGAAGAACTGAAACAGGGACGCAAAGCATTTACGCAGGATGAATGGATGGATGTGCTGCTGCGCTCCATCGGCATGGAGCCGGACACCCTGACTTACCGTGAAAAATGGCTGCTCCTGATCCGCATGATTCCGCTTGTGGAGAACAATTTCAACCTCTGTGAGCTGGGGCCGCGTAGCACCGGTAAATCCCATCTTTACAAAGAGATTTCCCCGAACAGCATTCTCGTTTCCGGCGGTCAGACAACGGTAGCCAATCTGTTTTATAACATGGGGCGCAAAACCGTTGGCCTTGTCGGTCTTTGGGACTGTGTTGCCTTTGACGAAGTTGCCGGTATCAGATTCAAGGATAAAGACGGCATCCAGATCATGAAGGACTACATGGCATCCGGGTCCTTCGCTCGTGGAAAAGAGGAAAAAGCTGCAAGCGCGTCGATGGTCTTTGTGGGCAACATCAATCAGAGCGTGGATGTGCTTTTGAAAACATCCAGCCTCTTTGACCCATTTCCCCCTGAGATGGGTACCGATACAGCTTTCCTTGACCGGATTCACTGCTATCTGCCCGGTTGGGAAATTCCGAAATTCCGCCCGGAGCATTTTACGGATGACTATGGCTTCATTACAGATTATTTGGCGGAGTTCATCCGAGAGCTGCGCAAAGAGCAGTATGGAGATGCGCTGGACAAATATTTCCGTTTAGGCACCAACCTAAACCAGCGTGATACCATAGCGGTTCGGAAGATGGTCGGTGGACTTTTGAAGCTTGTTTACCCGGATGGAGAGTTTTCCAAAGAGCAACTGGAAGAGATTTTGAAGCTTGCCCTTGAGATGCGCCGCCGCGTCAAGGAACAGCTGAAAAAGCTGGGAGGCATGGAGTTCTATGATGTGAATTTCTCCTACATCGACAAGGACAGTTTTGAGGAATACTATGTATCCGTTCCTGAGCAAGGCGGCGGTAAGCTGATCCCAGAAGGAATGTGCAATCCCGGTCAGGTTTATACAGTTTCGCAGGGAAAATCCGGCATGATTGGCGTGTTCCGGCTGGAATCTCAGATGCTTCCCGGTAACGGCAAGTTTGAGCGCACGGGTATTGGCTCGGAACGCGAGGCAAGAGAGGCTACAAATACTGCTTTCAACTTCCTCAAAGCAAATGCCGGACACATTAGCGGGACGATCAGCACCACGACAAAGGACTATATCGTCAATTATCAGGATTTGCAAGGCATCGGCATGACCAGTAAGCTTGCCCTTCCTACGCTGATCGCACTGGCTTCCATTGCCCTGAACAAGCCCACTGTCAGCAGCTTGGCTGTACTGGGAGAAATCAGCATCGCCGGTACGATGATCAAGGTGGATGAGCTTGCAAACGCCCTACAAGTTTGCCTCGACAGCGGGGCAAAGAAAGTATTACTGCCCATTACATCAGCCTCAGACCTTGGCACTGTCCCCTCAGAGTTGATCGGATGCTTCAATCTCATCTTCTATCAGAGCGCCGAGGACGCAGTATTCAAAGCGCTAGGCGTCGAGTAACTGAACGGTAGATGAACTTTCTTCCGTTTTTTCAGCGAGCCATATAACTGTGATGAGATAATAAAAAGCGCACGAAATGAGGATGAGCATGAGCTATTATTTCGGATTTAACACACCCGAAGAGCAAAAGAAAAAAAGAAAGTCTGACCTAACAGCAATCGGCGAAAAAGTCACTTCATTCTTTTGGGATATTGCACCGGCCAACGGTTTTGAGATGCGAGAAGGCCAACAGGATATGTCTTTTGAGATTGTGGATGCCCTTATTCATGATCAGCATTTTGCGGTAGAAGCCGGAGTCGGAATCGGAAAATCATTTGGGTACTTGGTACCGGTCTTGCTGTATAACAAGAGAATGAAAAAGCCCGTTATTGTGGCTACATCAACTATCGCGCTACAAGAACAGCTTTGGGATGATATTCACATTGTGATGAAGCTTCTCAATCTACAACCGGAAGTTATCCTTGCAAAAGGACAAACTCATTATCTCTGTCATAAGCGGGCTGATGAGCACATAAATACAGCGGATGCAGTAATTCCTGATGAACTGCAAATCGGTCTTGAAAGTGGATTTCAGGATAGAAAGCAGTTTTCACAAACTTTACCGCAGAATATCTGGGATAAAGTCAATGTACAACGGTTCAGTATGCGAAATTGTAGTGGCTGTGAAAAGAAATGCCTTTATCATGCCATTCGCTCGAAAATAAAATATACCGATGGAATTATCCTGTGCAACCAGGACTTCCTGACTGCACATCTTCAACAAATACGAGGCTGGCAGGATGGCCTTATTAACCGTGAGGCCGATCTTATTGTTGTGGATGAAGCACACAACTTAGATGATAAAGTGCGAAGCGCCACCACAAAACGCATCAATCAAGGAATGCTATTAGGACTTATTAAAAGCGCAACCAATGAAGTCAAGGCGGCTGATAGGCAGAACATCTATGGAGATGTCGAGGACGCGAAGAAGTCAATTAGCGTGTTTTTTGACCGCCTTAAAGCACAGATGCAGGAACAGATCGACCATTCGCGGCAAGATATGAGATACGCGGATCGGTTTTTCTTTGATGGTGGTGAAAACTCCATAGCCCTTCTTAAAGCGATGATAGAAAGCATTAAAAGTGTTGCTCTCAGCATTCAGATTTACACCAGCTTTGATTACAGCAGTCGAACAACTGCTGCATCGGACGAATTGGACAGCCTAAGCGAAAGCCTTGCAGAAATGATCGAACAAATTGATAGCAACCTTCTCTGGATTGAGCGAAAAGGGAAAAATGCAGAGCTTGTTTATTGCCCAAAGAATATCAGTCAAATTACCAATCGACTGTATTTCAGCGGGAAAGAAAGAGTAATCTTGACCTCCGCAACCATGACCAATGCAAGTAATGGAGAATTAGTAGATCAATACTCCTATTTTATCGGTAATACAGGATTTCCGACGGATGAACGCGGTTGCTTATCCGAACCGAAGCCTTCTCCCTATCCATACGATGAGCATTCCATGATTTATTATTGTGACGATCTGCCCCATCCCACTCAGGAACATGAAGCTTTTATCGAACAAGGCGTACAACGCTTGCTTGAAGTTCTCGAAATTTCAGGTGGGAAGGCTCTTGTATTGTTTACTGCGAAAACAGATATGGAGGAAGTTTATACCATCCTCAGTAAACTAAACTTGCCTTACAAGGTCCTAATGCAGCAACCCGGTTCATCACAAGATAAAATTCTTAATGAATTTAGAGAAGATACCAACTCTGTTCTGCTCGGGACAGGCGCTTACTGGGAAGGCATAAGCATTGAAGGCAAAAGTCTCTCTAATGTCGTGATTTTCCGCCTTCCATTTCCTGTACCTGATCCGATTATAGAATACAAAGCATCCATTGCTAAGGACGCTTTGATGGATGTCCGTGTTCCTGAAATGATAATTAAACTCAAACAAGGGATAGGCAGACTGATCCGTAATTTTAGCGATACAGGAATCGTATGTATCATTGACCCACGACTTCGAGATGACCCTCCTGCCAAATATCACGACATTGTATGGGAATCCCTCCCCATAAAGAATAAAACAAACAGCCTCGATAAACTAAAAAGGTTCTTTGACAGCCTTTCTAGTTTGAATGACCATTGAGTCTTCTTTACATCCTATATCTCATAAATATTTTCCAAGAAAAAAGAGCCTCAGCCGACAACC
>ENA-ORPD01001144-ORPD01001144.1-human-gut-metagenome-genome-assembly--contig:-NODE-1144-length-21200-cov-3.637219_pt1 | contig 21200 bp, 15 predicted proteins | sample MGYA00242143_ERZ509076 | MGnify/ENA primary metagenome ERZ509076 (study PRJEB26280, sample SAMEA2338706) | human gut metagenome | biome: human gut; feature: human-associated habitat; material: faeces... | reverse complement strand
ATCGTTGCGAGCGCAGGCGTTGTTATCTTCCGCAAGAAGGAAGAAGACTGAGCCTGAATCCTGCTCGGTACACGGCGGAAGTCAACGCTGCGAGTGATGAAAATCAGCGTAACGAGTGACTGAAACCGATACTGTGCATGAACAACAGCATAATCCCGACCGAATCGGATCTCCGATTCGGTCGGGGCTGCAAGCCCCGCAGGATGCAAATCCCTGCGGGGCTTGTGTCGTATGAAAATGCGAACGCAAAAGAATCAGAGACCATATCCTATATGAAAAAATATCAAGAAAGTGCATTTTCTATAAGATTGGGGTTGAAATTTTCGTCTCAATAAGTTAAAATAGGATATAGATTTATGCAAAAGTCATTCATGAGGTGAAATGAAGGATATGTACGGCATTCGGGCGGATGAATTGGATATGCATTCGATCATTGCCGAAAGCATAATCGGCTTTTTGCTTCAGCATACCGGAATAATGATTCAAAGACAGGATATTTCAATGAATTCATCCGTGTGTGCTGCTGCCGTCCCGCTGCTGCCGCGATTCGGAATTTCGCCGGAAAGCCTGCTGAATGAATGCGAAAAAACAGAATGCGGCTTGCCGTATTCGAATATGCGGAAATATCGAGGCATAAATATTTTTGAACAAGTTTCCGCAAAAAACGGATATCTGTGCTTTAACCCGACGATTGAGTTCCTAAACAGCTTTTGCGTTCGATGCACGGAGCTGCTTCCAATGCCGGAAATGCCGCAAAAAATTGTTTTTCCGTGCAGCACGGAATATGCCTGCGCACGGCTTTTGACTTATTATTGCTCCGGCTGCCGCTGCATCATGACGGACAGCGTCAGAACAGCATTGTTTCGCTCCTTTGCGCTTGCGGGCGGGTTTGAAACAAAAAGGCTTTATGAACGCGCTGTTCATTCGGCGGAACGTGCCGTGCTTGCTGCTTTCGGAAATTCGGATGGGGGGAAATTCGGCGGAGTGCAGGCTTCTGCTGCGGCGATACTGCTGAGCAGTGCAAAAATGACTTTAGTGCAATAGTTTGAAGGAGAATTGACTGACTTATGAAAATTAAATGGTATGGACATTCCTGCTTTCTTTTGACGGACAGCAACGGCAGCACCGTTCTGACCGATCCGTGCGATCCGTCCTACGGTTATGAAATACCGCCCATGCATGCAGATATCGTGACAATAAGCCACGAACACAACGATCACAACAACATTAGCATTTTGCGCGGCAATACCGAGATTATCCGCAGCCCGGGCGAATACAATGTCAAGGGCATTCATATCACGGGTGTTGAAACTTTACATGATCGCAGCGGCGGTGCGCTTCGCGGCAAAAACACCATGTTTATTTACGACATGGATGATATGCGCATACTTCATTGCGGCGATCTCGGCATGATTCCCGACGAAGAAACGATTGCAAAAGTCGGCCATATTGACATCATGCTGGTTCCGATCGGTGCGATTTACACAATAGATGACCTTGAGGCGCGTGAACTTGCTAATGTTCTGAAGCCCAAAGTCGTTATACCCATGCACTATAAAACCCCGAAGCTTAAACTTGAGCTTTGCCCGCTGGCACCCTTCATTGATGCGGCAAAGGACTGCCGCATTCACAACCTTAACGATTGTGAAGCAACAATTACAAAGATGAGCCTCGGTGAGGACAGGGTGCTGATTCTGCGCCCGTATGACGCCGAAAGAGACGAATGACATTTGAAACGAACGTGACGGAACCGAATCTGCCGTAAATGCTTCCGAAACAAATAACCGCCGCAGGAATTTTGCCTGCGGCGGTTTTCTTTGCTCAAAGAAAGCTCAGAATTCCGAAGAATGCTTAAGCATTCTTATTTAATAATCATCCGATAAAGGATTAAAGATCATAATACCTTTCAAATTCGGCAGGATGCGGAATCTGATTGATGCGTGCAGCCTCTTTGCGCTTGCGATCGATCCAGATATTGAGGAGCCTCTCGGGGAATACACCGCCGCGGGTCAGATAGTCATGGTCTGCTTCAAGGGCATCAAGTGCCTCGTCAAGGCTCTTGGGAAGGCTGTCGATCTTTGCTTTTTCCTCTTCGGGAAGGTCAAACAGGTTGAAATCATAGGGACCCCAGCCACATACGGAAGGATCAATTTCGTTGATAATGCCGTCGAGACCTGCCATAAGGATCGCCGCATAAGCATAGTAGGGGTTGCAGGTTCCGTCGGGGTTGCGCAGCTCGAAACGCTTAGCCATGGGCGATTTTGCGTAAGCGGGGATGCGAATTACCGCAGAGCGGTTCGCTGTTGCATAGCCGATGGTAACGGGAGCTTCAAAGCCGGGAACAAGGCGCTTGAAACTGTTGGTGGACGGGTTTGTGATCGCGCAAAGACTCTTTGCATGTTTAAGCAGACCGCCCATGAAGTTGTGTGCAAGCTTGGAGAGCTGAGCATAGCCGTTTTCATCATAGAAAAGGGGCTTGCCGTCCTTGGTGAGCAGCATGTGAACGTGCATACCGTTGCCGGCTTCCGCATAGATGGGCTTGGGCATGAAGGTTGCGGTGCAGCCTTCTTCAACGGCAGCGTTGCGGATGATGTATTTTGTTACCATGGTGTTGTCTGCCATTTTGACAACATCATCAAGCTCAACCTCGATTTCAAGCTGGCCGGGGCCGCCGACTTCGTGGTGATGATACTTGACTTTAACGCCCCAATCTTCCATAAGCATGCACATTTCGCTGCGGAGATTGTAATACCTGTCCTGCGGAGCACCAATGTGATAGCCGCCCTTGTGCGGAATCTGGAAACCGTCTTCACTGCTGCCGGTGTTCCAATCGGCTTCTTCGGTGTCGATTTCACAGCGAACGCATTCGGGACGAGTCTCGAACTGAACATTGTCAAACACATGGAATTCGAATTCCGGTCCGATGATCATTTCGTCGGCAATGCCGGATTCACGCATGTATTCAACAGCGCGCTTGATAACGTTGCGGGGATACTGATCGAACGGGCGGTTCTCGGGGCGGTCGATAATCATTGCATCGCCGCTCATGGTGAGGGTCGGAACCTCCGCAAAGGGATCGACAGCAGCGGTGGAAAGGTCGGGAATGAAGACCATATCGCTGTTTTCAACGGGCGCGTAGCCGTAGTTGGAACCATCAAAGCCGATGCCGTATTTCATCGTGTTTTCATTAAAACGGGCGGCGGGGATGGTGATATGACGCCAACGACCGTCGATATCGGTCATTTTGAAATCGACCATTTCAATTTCATTGTCAAGGATGAATTCCTTTGCCTGCTCAATTGTTTTAAACAGCACGGGTGAAACCTCCTGAATAGGTAAAATTTTTTTGAACGAAAGAAAAATCTGTTGCTTCCGTTCATGCTTATTGTGACAGGTTTTTACCGAAATGTCAAGGAAAATGCAGTATATATTTACCTATATACGAAAAGCCGGAATCGGGACAGCCGCAGTTTCTTAGCTGTATCTTATCCGTGTGCATGATAAAATTAAAAGCACAGCAACCGAGAGGCTTTGCTGCGCCGTCAAATCGACAGGCGCAGAATAAAAACATACGAAATCAATGCGTATGCGGCCGAAACGGTGCATCGGAAAAATCGGGAGGAAGGTTAATGGATATTTTTGATATTTTAACGCTTATCGGCGGTCTGTGCCTGTTTTTGTTCGGCATGAACGTAATGGGTGACGGACTGGAGCGCAGAGCGGGCGGAGGGCTGAAGCTTTTGCTCGGCAAGCTGACAAACAACCGCATGAAGGGCTTCCTGACGGGTCTCGGAGTGACGGCGGTGATTCAAAGCTCATCAGCAACAACTGTTATGGTCGTTGGGTTTGTTAACTCGGGACTCATGACGCTTAAACAGTCCATCGGCGTTATCATGGGGGCGAACATCGGCACAACGGTAACGGCGTGGATTCTGAGCCTCGGCGGAATTTCAAGCAGCAATGTCTTCGTTCAGCTTTTGAAACCCACATCGTTCACACCCGTGCTTGCATTGGCAGGAATGATTCTTTTGATGACGGGAAAAACGGACAAAAAGAAGGATACAGGCACAATTCTGCTCGGTTTTGCAACGCTGATGTTCGGAATGGATACAATGTCCGGTGCTGTTGCCGGGCTTGCGGATGTTCCCGCCTTCCGCAACATGTTCATAATGTTCAAAAATCCGCTTTTCGGAATGCTTGCGGGTGCGGTGCTGACGGCGATAATCCAAAGCTCATCGGCCTCCGTCGGCATTTTGCAGGCGTTGACCGTCACTGGACAGGTATCTTACGGTGCGGCGATTCCGATCATCATGGGACAAAACATCGGAACCTGCATAACGGCGATCTTATCCTCTTTCGGAGCCAACAAGAACGCAAAGCGTGCCGCAATCGTGCATCTTTCGTTCAACGTTATCGGCACGGTGGTTTGGCTGACGGTGTTCACGATCGTTTCCTATGTTTTCAAACCACTGTTGTTTGATACGGCGGCAAGTTATTTCGGCATTGCTGTCGCGCATTCGCTTTTCAATATCCTTTGCACCGCGCTGCTGTTTCCGGCTGCGCCCCTGCTTGAAAAAATTGCGGTTCGGCTTGTTCCGGACGGAAACAAGAAGGACACGATCTCCGAACTGGACGACCGCCTGCTTGCAACACCCGCAATCGCGCTGGAACAATGCGCGCGCGTGGTTGAAACCATGGCGGAGGAAACGGCGGAGGCTTTCAAACTGAGCATGGATATGCTCACGAATTATGATGCGGATTCGGCGGGAAAAATACGTAAAGCCGAGGATAACAGCGATCATCTGGAGGACATCATCGGGACGTATCTCACCAAACTCAGCAGGAATCAGTTGACGGAGGACGACAGTGCGGAGGTTTCCAAGCTGCTCAAAGCGATAGGCGATTTTGAACGAATTTCGGATCACAGCGTCAATATTCTTGAATCGGCGGAGGAACTCCGCAGCAAAAAAATCGAGTTTACCGGGCGGGCAAAGGCGGAACTCGGCGTGCTTTGCAGTGCCGTTTCCGAAATTTTGACGGCTGCATGTGCCGCATTTAAGGACAATGATCCCGAAAAAGCGTTGAAAATCGAACCTTTGGAGCAGGTTATTGATGATTTGAAGGTTCAGCTGCGCGACAGGCACATTGCACGGCTCAAGAACGGCGAATGCACGGTTGAAGCGGGATTCATTTGGTCTGACATACTGACGAATCTTGAGCGTGCATCGGATCACTGTTCCAACATTGCTCTCTGCGTTATTGATGCGGGCAAACACAATATGAACATGCATGAATCTCTGTCCGAAATGAAGAAGGACAATCCCGCATTCGAGGACGAGTTTGACATGTACACCCGCAAGTATCGCATAACAGGCTGATAACGGGACGACAGCATTGCCGCATTGCGGCAAAACCATATTCAATCGTTAATTTCTTCATGCATACAAAAAGCGGACGGAGGCGGAACCGTCCGCCTTTTTGTTGTGCCGCACTCCTTTTCGAAACAGCCGGAGACCGTTTGAATTTCGGCATAAAGCGGCAGTACTTAAACGAAATTAAATCAATGTCCGGATTCAATCGAAAAAGCAGGTTTTGCGGATAAATTCGTACTTCGGACAAACGGCGGGTTTTATGCATTGTACGGAAGGGGAATGAGGGATATAATCAATCGTGCGGTGCGGCGGAAGCGTGTCTGCCCGCAAAAACATCGCATCCGCAAAACGGGTAAACGGATATAAACGAAAAGGAAGGAAGCTTTCGCTGCGGCGGGAGCAGCGGTCATAAAAACGGTTATGAAGATTAAGGCGGCTCGGAATTCAATCGAAACCGATTCATCCGGCAAAGAAAACACGGCAGTCAATGCGAACACGGCGGCGGGGGAGGAAAAGACTTTTCTCGGCACGGAACCTATCGGCAGGCTGCTGTTTAAGCTGGCTGTGCCGACGGTCATTGCACAGCTTGTGAACATGCTTTACAACATTGTTGACAGAATCTATATCGGTCATATGCCCGGTGACGGCAGTGCCGCGCTGACGGGCGTGGGCGTGTGTATGCCGCTCATACTTATCGTTTCCGCGTTTGCCGCATTTGTGGCCTCCGGCGGTGCGCCGCGCGCTTCAATAAGCATGGGCAAGGGTGATTATGACTCCGCCGAAAAAATTCTCGGCGGCTGTGTTTTGATGCAGGTTGTGGCAGAACTTTTTCAGTTCGACACGACCGGTCGTGTTCTTCTTGTTCTTGACCGTGGCGTAATTGCGGCGCTTGCATTCGGTGCAAGCGAAAACACGATTGATTATGCGGCGGATTATATGAGCATATACGCGATAGGAACGCTCTTTGTGCAGCTGACGCTCGGCCTGAATGCCTTTATCACGGCGCAGGGCTTTGCAAAATACGGGATGCTGACGGTGCTTATCGGCGCCGCTGCAAATATCGTGCTCGATCCGATTTTTATTTTCGGTTTCAAAATGGGCGTTCGCGGTGCGGCGCTTGCAACAGTCATTTCGCAGGGGATATCCTGCATATGGGTCATTTTGTTCTTGCGCGGGGGAAAAACGGTTCTGAAGCTGAAGCGTGAAAACATACGCTTTGCTCCGCGCATTATACTTCCGTGCATCGCACTCGGGCTTGCAACGTTCATCATGCAGGCAAGTGAAAGCGTGATTTCGGTATGCTTCAATTCATCGCTGCTGAAATACGGCGGGGACATTGCCGTGGGCGCAATGACGATCCTCACAAGCGTGATGCAGTTTGCAATGCTGCCGCTTCAGGGCGTTGCGCAGGGCGCACAGCCGATTTTGAGTTATAATTTCGGGGCAAAAAATGCCGACCGTGTTAAAAAGACTTTTTTCCGTCTTCTCACCGTAAGCCTCTGCTATTCCGTCGCACTTTGGGCTTTCGTGATGCTGTTTCCGAAAACCTTTGCCGGAATATTCAGCCCGAATCCGGAGCTTGTAAATTTCACCGGTGATGCTTTACGAATATACTGCGGTGCGCTCTTCCTTTTCGGAATTCAAATCGCCTGCCAGATGACTTTTGTTTCCGTCGGCAACGCGGGCTGCTCAATAATCGTTGCGGTTCTCAGAAAATTTGTGCTGCTCATACCGCTGATTTATATCATGCCGCAGCTGCTTGCGGATAAAACAAATGCGGTTTACACTGCCGAACCGGCTGCCGATGCAATTGCGGTAACATGCACGGCGATACTGTTTTCAATCGAATTCCGAAAAGCCCTGAAAAAACTGAATTCGGATTCCGCAGGCTGAACACAAACCGCAAAAACGGACTTGCGGGTTTAGCCCTCCGAAACAATGCTCCGCAGTGCCCGATACTTTATGATAATGTGCTGACGGAATAATGTATCGATAACAAAAAGCCGCCTTCCGAAACTGTCGGTCGGCGGCTTTTGTGAACCCGATATTCTAAATAAGCTTGTTATACAAAATTTTTGTTAACTCTGATTTAGTTATGATTCAGTCAATGTTCATAGGGAGCATGAAACGAGCGACTCTTTGAGCGTTGAAAAAATGATAATCAAACTTAATATCCTCTTCATGCGTAAATCCCTCAAAGTTTTTACTCAAACCTGATATTTTCCGCAATATAAGCGGCAAGCCCTGCGGCGTTGTCAACACTGTTGGAAAGCTCAATGATAACGAACACGGGGTTGTCCTTCGTGAATGCGGCTGCGGCGGGGTTTTCGAACGCATGGAAGCCCTTTCCGACCGTCCAGTCGTTGGGAGTGCATTCATGGTAGGGGGTCCAGCCGCTTTCGAAATCAGCGGAAGCTTCGCTGACGGCGTGATAATTGGATTCGGTGAAAAGGCGAACATGGTTCATGAGCGTGGCTGCGGCATAGACGCCTGCAACGCCGTCGGTCTCATAGGCCTGCTTGTCATATTCGGCGGCACATACGGCGCCGACACAATTGCCGTTTTCGTCAAGAATAAGCTTGCGCATATCCATTCCGGCGCAAAAGTCCGAAAGGGAAGCGGAAGCGCCGTCGGTTTCGGCTTTGACCGTCCAGCCCTCGGGCAGCACAAAGTTGACAGAGAAAGCGGAGGCGGAGCCTGCGGTGGGGAAAGTGACTTTCACAGGCTGACAGGCATTTGTGTACCCGCTGAAAACGGGAACCGCCGTTGCGGGCGGAGCTGTCGGGACGGCGGCGGGGGAAGCTTCTGCGGCGGGGGACTGCGGTGCGGGTGTTCCGTCAGCCGATGCGGGCTGCTTTTGGCACGCTGCAAAGGAAAAAACGGTCACGATTGCAATTGAAAATGCAGCAATTGCTGCAAGCACTTTCGCCGAGCGGCGAACGATTGAGTGGTTGTGTTGCGTCATTGTTGTTCATCCTTTCTGAATTTCGGTCAATGGAGAAATATTCGGTTCGAACTCTCGATCCAAGTGAATTATACATCAAATCAAAAAAAAAGAAAACGGTTTTTGCACCTTTAGAACCGAAATAATAAACTATATTTTATTAAGGCAAAACTGTTAACGGCAACTGAACCGGCATTGCCCGCGTTGTCTTTGACAGATGCGATATTTTGCGGTATAATAACGTGAATTCATGTGCCTCGCGCAGCGGAACAGGGGTATGAACGTTCGTCCGTCGGCGCGGGGATGGAAAGGAACAAAATGATGACACAAAAAAGGTTCAATGCGCTGATTTCAATGCTGCTTTGTGCGGCGATGCTGCTGAGCATGGTCGCTATGCTTTCGGGCTGCACTCGTTCGGGAAAAAATGATTCCCCTGCTTTGCAGCACAAAATCCTGCATTATTACAGCGAGAAAGACAGCACTTCATATTTCTTTGTTGACGGCAAAAAACTTGAAGATCGCATCGGAAGCGGCATCAGCACCTTCCTTTCGGTTGACGGCACGTCCGCAGCCGTGATCGCTGCAACGGCTCTGTATCGCGTTGATGCAAACGGAATTATTCTCGTTTACCCTGCCGCTGTAACGCGTGCGGTGCTTTCCATGGACGGGAAAAGCATCCTTTTCGCAACGGCAACGAAGGCATTTTTGTACAGCAGCGACACGGGCGAAACGACCGAGTTCGAAGGCATTGAAGCTGAAACCGTGCTGAGCCTTGCGCTTTCCGAGGATGCAAAGACAGCCGCCGTGACCGTCGGTCAAAAGGGCGGAAGGACGGCGACCTATATCTGTTCCGAAGGAAAGGCCGAAAAGAACAGCGAGGATACATATGCGGTTGCGATTTCAAACGGAGCGGAGCGCATGTATTGCCTTGAATATGTTGACGGCGAGCTGACAGGGAGGCTGCATTTTGTTCAGAACGGCAAGGATTCCGTTATCAGCACCAATGCATCGCATTATTTTGAAGTAAATCGCGATGCAACCGAAATAACTTTTGACGTTAAATCCAAAACGCATTACAGCGCAAAGGGCAGCGAGGCAAAGCAGCTTGTTGATGCTTCCGCGCTTTCACTTGCGGGTGCGCAGTATTCAACGATGGGCGGCAGCGAATGCACCGTTCTGCTCAAAAATGCCGGCAGCCTGTTCAACAGCATGTTCTACACCGAATACAATGCCAAGGATTCGGACGGCAACCAATTCGTTGAATACGATTTGTATTTTGTAAATTCCTCCAAAAAGGCTGTGAAGCTTGTCGGCGGTGCAACCCAATTCACCGTTCAGCCGGACGGAACAAGCGTTTACTGCGTTGTTGACAGCAGTCTTTACACCGTTTCCGCGTTCAACCCCAAAAAACCGGAGCTTGTTGAAAGCAATGTTTATGCTTTCGGTGCGGATGAAGGTTTCAAAAACGTTTATCTGACCGATATTTACGGCAATGTTCGCCTCAAAAAGGACGGCGCGTCGAAGCTTTCGGACATCATTCTGATGAACATTTCTCATTCCGCAATGATGAACAACGGCACTCTGCTTTGCATCGGGCTTTATGACAACGGCGGCACTCTTTGCAGCATTAAGGGCACCGAGAGCAAGATTCTTGACGAAGACGTTTATTATTTTGAAGTTTACGGCGATGTTGCCGCTTATTACAAAAAAGCCGGCAGCAAGGACGGGCTTTATGACGTCTATATGTCCGAAGACGGCGAGAATTTCACCCTCTGCGTTGAGCAGGCGGCAATCGGCGGCAAGGCTTCCTGACGGCTAGGCAGCGGTTTTTGAATAAAATCCGCAAAAGGGATCGGAACAGCCTGTAAAGTTTCATACAGAGAATCTGCAATCCCTTTTGCATGGCGGCAGTGCCGTGCAAAGGGGGTTTTTAAAGCAAAAGATTCTGCTTTTGAAATTTATTTACGTAATCAGAAACAGTTTTTTAAAATATATTGAATTTGGGTGCAATATTTTGCGGTCGCCGTGCATTAACATGGCGAAAGGAAGGAAAGGAGAAACAAAATGCTGATATTAAGTGCAATTAATCCGGAACAGGCACTTTCCGACGATGAAGCGGAGCTTATGGAACTTGACCTTGCCGCTGTTGCAGCAGGCAGCACGGAAGCGTTGGAACGACTCTATAACACGGCTAAAGCGGCGGTATACAGCTATTCTCTTTCCGTTTTGAGGAACGTTCAGGATGCGGAGGATGTTCTGCACGACTGCTTTGTGAACATCTTCACCGCTGCGGCAGGTTACAGGCCGCACGGCAAACCCATGGCATGGATAATCACCATTGCTAAGAACCTCTGCTTTGCAAGGCTGCGGCAGCACAATCGACAGGAACAGCTTCCCGATGAGGACTGGAGCGAGATGCTGGCGGACAATGCCGGGCTTTCAAATGAGGACAGGCTCGTTTTGCGGGAATGCCTCGGCAGGCTTTCCGAAGAGGAGAACAGGATCGTTGTTCTTCACGCCGTGGCAGGGTTCAAGCACAGGGAGATTGCTTCCGTTACGGGAATGCCGCTTGCAACCGTTCTTTCAAAATATCGCAGGGCAATCGCGAAGCTCCGCGAAAACCTTCAATAACAAAGGAGAGAAACAACCATGAAACACAACGAACAGGAAATCAAGGCGATGGTCAAAAAGGCATATTCGGCGGCAACCCCCGATGTGCTTGAGTCCGTACTCTCCGACTGCAAAAAACTGAAAGGAAGAGTCACACCCATGAAAAAGAAAAACTATCTCAAAAGCATCATTGCGGCGGCGGCCGCGGTAGTGTTCGTGCTTGCAGGCGTTATCGGCTTCGGCACATATCAAAAGGCAAACAAAGTCGTTTCAACCGTTGCACTGGACGTGAACCCCGGCATTGAGATCACAGTCAATGCAAAAGAAAAGGTGCTTGACGTTAAAGCGATGAACGATGACGCAAAAAAAGTTATCGGCGACATGAACTTTAAAGGCAGCGATCTGGATGTTGCCGTGAACGCGCTTATCGGCTCGATGCTGCGCTGCGGCTATCTGAGCGAAATCACAAACTCCATCCTTGTCAGCGTTGACAGCAGCGATGCGGCACAGGGTGAAGCCCTTCAAAAGCGGATTGCGGCTGAAATCGAGGCGATTCTGAATCAGAACGGCGGCGGTTCGGTTCTGAGCCAGACCGTGAGCCACGATGCAGAGCTTGAGAAGCTTGCGGCGGAGTACGGAATCACCCTCGGCAAGGCGAAACTGATTCAGCAGATCACGAGCGCAAGCCCGCTGTATACCTTTGAATCCCTTGTTTCACTTTCCATCAACGACCTGAACCTGCTCATGAACTCCGGCAAACTTAACCTTGGCGGAATTGACCGCAGCGGCACTCCCGCAAGCGGCGCATATATCGGCGAAGAAGCGGCAAAGCGCATTGCATTCGAACATGCGGGCGTTGCCGAAAGCGAAATCACCGAATATGAGTGCGAAATGGACTATGAGCACGGCAGAATGGTTTACGATATTGAGTTCAGCGGCAGCGACAGCACGAACGGCGGTTATATCGAATATGACTACCATATCGATGCCGAAAACGGTGAGATTCTGAAGTATGACTTTGAACACGATGATGACCATCATGCAACCCCCGCGCCCGGCAGCGAATACATCACAAGTGAAGAGGCGATCGCATTTGCTCTTGAACGCGCAGGTCTTGCACGCAATCAGGTAACGAACCTGAAAGCTGAATTTGAAACCGAACACGGCATTGCGTTGTACGAAGTTGAATTCGATGCAAACGGCTACGAATACGAAATCAAAGTTAACGCAGCGGACGGCAGCATACTGAAGTTTGACAGGGATTATGACGATGACCACAACCACGGCGGTCATCACGAAAACCCCACGGCAGCACCCACTCAGGCTCCCTCCGAAAGCTATATCGGTGAGGAACGCGCAAAGCAGATCGCTTTCAACCGTGCAGGCGTTTCCGCAAGCCAGGTAAAGAACCTCAAGGTTGAGCTCGATACGGACGACGGCAGGGTGATTTACGAAATTGAGTTCGATGCGAACGGCTATGAATACGATGTTGATGTTGACGCAGTGAACGGCAATGTTGTTGACTTCGACAAGGACGTTATCGACGATGACGACGACGAACCCAAGCCCACTCCCGCACCCGCAGGCGATTATATCGGCGCGGAGCGTGCAAAGAAGATCGCTTTCAACCGTGCAGGCATTTCCGCAAGCCAAGCCGAAGAGCTTGAAGTTGAGCTTGAGCGAGAGGACGGCAGGATGGTTTATACCGTTGAGTTCAAGGCCGGCGGTTATGAGTATGAAGTTGAAATCGATGCGCTGACCGGTGAAATTCTTGACTATGACGTTGAAAGGGACTGATGCGGCAGGTTTTCGGATTAACGGAGCGGGAAGAATGACCCGAGCCGAAGCAACAAAACAATAAGGATGCGTCAGTATGGAACGGCAAAGGCTGCCGAAGCGGCCGATGCCGTTCCGTTTTTTGCTGCAAATGCTCCGAATGATTATATGCGGTCAAATGCGGGGCACAATCACTTGAAAATAAACAAAGGCGGCGGAACGCTGTATAAAGAGAACGTTCCGCCGCCGGACAGTATTCAATTTTGATAAGTCAGAAACCGAACCCTCGCTGCGCGGCAGGTGTTCAGCCGGCGTAAAGCTTATCTGTCGGGTTCAATAAGGCCGAAGTTGCCGTCTTTTCTTGCATAAATGACGTTGATGCGATCGGTTTCGGCGTTGGTGAAAACGAAGAAGCTGTGTCCGAGAAGTTCAAGCTGAAGCATGGCTTCTTCAACACTCATGGGTTTCATGCTGAACCTTTTCACGCGGACAATATGCGGACCCTCGTCCTCATCGTCGTAATCATCGTATTCGGGGGAAGCGTCGTCATAACGGAGAGATTTCTCAAGCCGCGTTTTGTGGCGGTGAATCTGCTTTTCAAGCTTTGCAATAACGTTGTCGATAGATGCATACATATCGCCGGTGGATTCTTCGCCGCGAATGATGCCGCCCTGATAGGGAATGGTAACCTCAACAATGTGGCGGTTTTTTTCGACGGCCATGGTGATAAGAACCTCGGTATCCTCGGGAAAATAACGTTCGAGCTTTGCGATTTTTTTAAGAGCCAAATCACGCAGATATTCGGAAACCTCAATGTTTTTGCCTGTAATCGTGACCTTCATGGTAATGTACCTTCCTTTCAACGGATGCTGCCGCATACGCTGCAAAATGCTGCAATGTTTCTGCGGCTGCACACTCTTTTCTTGGGAATGCGTCGAACGAGTTGATTTTCGGGAAAAGAATTCGGGTTCGGGTTTGTTCGTGCCGTTTCCCTCGTTGACCTTCTCCTGAAAAGCAACCCTTACTCGGCATTTCCTTAGGTGCAGATATATTATACAGGAAGAATGCGAATTTGTACAGTACTTTTTTTGTATCTTTTGGCAAAAAAATGTGAATTATTCGGCTCATTCTCCGCAAAGCCGCAAAAATGGGAAAAAAAACGCCTGCCGGACTGCAAAAATCTTAATACGGACATTTTTTTGAAATTGCCCATATACGCTGCTGCGGCACAATGCGAGTGCTGTATATGAAACCTGCGGATAAGAACCGGTCACGGAAGCAGGCAAACCGAACATAATATATCAAATTAAATAAATTATTTACGTCCGTCCTGTGTTGACTTTGATGCCTTGTGCAGTTATAATAAGATTAGTATGGGTCTTGCCGAAAAAGAAAACAAAGGTCTGTTAATTTAATGAAATTTCGCGTTAAAAGCACATTGAAATACTCCGTACAGAGAATGACTCCGACTAAGGCTGTTCGAATTGCGCTGCTTGTGATAAGCGATGCGCTGATACTTAATATTGCTTCTTTTTTGGCACTTTGGGTCAGGTTTGAATTCCATTTCGAACAGCTTGTCCGTGAGACGGAATATTTAAACAATATCCTCCGTTTCGCCCCGTATTACACGGCGTTCGGACTCATTGTTTTTGCATTGTTCAAGCTTTACACAAGCCTTTGGCAGTTTGCTTCAATAGACGAATTTTTAAAAATAATCCTTGCGTGTTTTATTGTTGATGCCGGGGGCTATGCGGGAATGCATTTGATGCATCTCGGCATTCCGCGCAGTCATCCCGTGCTGAACGGAATATTCCTTGTAATAATGATAACCGGTGTGCGTTTTTCATACAGATTTATGCGCCAATACAGGCGGGCAAACAACAGCTGCAGGCGGACGATGATAATCGGCGCGGGGCAGGCAGCGACGGTTGCCCTGCGGGAGTTCCGCGCAAGCGCACATTCCGAAAACAAAGTCGTTTGCCTTATCGACGATGACAAGTCAAAATGGGGACAATATCTTCTCGGCGTTAAGGTTGTCGGCGGACGCGGCGACATTCTCGGCGCTGTCAAAAAATATGATATTGACGAGATTATTATGGCAATGCCGTCGGCAAGCATCCGTATGCGCAGCGAAATTCTGGATATCTGCAAGGACACCCCGTGCAGGCTTAAAACGCTTCCGGGTATTTTTCAGCTTGCGAACGGCGAGGTCAGCATCAATGAAATCCGCAATGTTGAAATTGAGGATCTTCTCGGGCGCGAGCAGGTTCGCGTTGACCTTACCGATATTTGCGGCTATGTCGGAGGCAGAGTGGTCCTTGTTACGGGCGGAGGCGGCTCAATCGGAAGCGAATTGTGCAGGCAGCTTGCTGCGCATAATCCCAAAATGCTGATTATTTTTGATATTTACGAAAACAATGCGTACGATATTCAACAGGAGCTGCGTGCGGCGCATCCGGAGCTTGAGCTGATTGTTCTTATAGGTTCGGTTCGCGATAAACAGCGTGTCCGAGATATTTTTTCAAAATATCGTCCGGAGCTTGTTTTTCATGCAGCGGCGCACAAACACGTTCCCCTGATGGAAACAAGTCCGAATGAAGCTGTTAAAAACAATGTTTTCGGCACGCTGAATGTTGCGCTTGCGGCGGATGAATTCGGAGCGCGCCGAATGCTGCTTATCAGCACCGACAAGGCCGTTCGTCCGACGAATGTGATGGGCGCAAGCAAACGCATATGTGAAATGATAGTTCAGAATATCAATAACCATTCAAAAACGGAGTATGTTGCCGTTCGCTTCGGCAATGTTCTCGGCTCGAACGGTTCGGTGATTCCGCTCTTCAAAAAGCAGATTGAAAAAGGCGGACCCGTCACGGTCACGCACCGCGACATAATTCGCTATTTTATGACGATTCCTGAAGCGGTCGCGCTTGTTCTTCAGGCGGGCGCATACGCAAAGGGCGGAGAGATTTTTGTTCTTGACATGGGAAAACCCGTGCGCATTGACGATCTTGCACGGAACATGATACGCCTTTCCGGCTTTGAGCCGGAGCGCGATATTCAAATTGTCTACACCGGCCTGCGCCCGGGTGAAAAGCTTTACGAGGAACTGCTTTTGGATGAAGAGGGCATCAAAAAGACTGACAATGCACTTATATATATCGCAAAACCGATAGTGTTTGACGAGGAGGCTTTTGCCGAGGGCATGAAACGCCTGCGTGAAGCCTGCAATGCGGAAAACACGGGGAATGCGGCGGACATCCGCGTCATTGTGAAGTCAATTGTGCCGGAGTATCACGAGAACAAAATGCATTGATAAAACGGAATCGGAACAAAATTGAGCAATAACAAACAGAAACCCGAAAGTGTTAAATTCGGGTTTCTGTTTTCGACATTAAATTTCTGTTATGCAGGCATTGATTTGAAAAAGCTCAGCTTCTCAGCACCTTTTCGATATAGGAGCGGAGCATATCGCAGTCGCTCTTCTGCACGGTTCGAGTCGTTTTGCCGCGTGCGAGAAGCTGATTGCCGCCGCCTTTTCCGTTCATGATGCAATTGACGGCGGTGCAAAGTTCGCGCATGCTGAGCTTTATCGCCGCATCTTCCGTGCATGCCATGCAGTAATCGGTTCCGCCGGCATTCGGCGCAAACAAAAGTGAAACGCAGGGCACGGTGCTGTCTTTTTTGCAAAGCTCGTCCGCCGTGAGCTTTAAATCGTTGGCGGTTGAGCCGTCCATAACGGAACATACCACGGCGATGCCTTTTATGCGTTCCGCCGTTGAAAGCAGACTGACGCTCTCGGCAGAGGCAAGACGGCGGCTTTTTTCGCGTAGCTCGCTTTTTGAAGATGCAAGCTCGTCTGCCTGTTTGCGAATTGCGGCGGGCAATTCCTCGCGGGAGGTTGAATACTGCTTTGCAAGCGCGGAAACGATGTTTTGAACCGTGCGCACTGCTGCGGTAGCTCTTCCTCCGCAAACGAACCAAAGCCGCGTTCCTCCCTTGTAATGCTGAGCATCGGTGAACAGAATCGTTCCGACACCGCCCGTTGCCGCAAGATGCGTGCCGCAGCAGGTACAGGAATCAATTTTTCCGTTGTCGATATAAACAATTCGTACAGCTTTTGCGGGCAGCACGGGTTCGCAAATGTTATTTTGGGGTTTGTCGGATTTTTTATTCTTATCGTTTCCGACAGCCTTATCGGATTTTTTCCGCAGAGTGCGTGTTGACGCATCCTCCGGAGTCGTGACTTCCGTATGCACCGACAGATTTGCACGCACGGCAGCATTTGCAGCACGCTCAAGCTCCTCAAGCTGAGCCTGCTCAAGAGGAATATCGAAATCTATCGTGCAGTAATCCGCTGCCATGTGAAAACCAACGTTCACCGCACCGAACAGCTTGTTCGCAAGCCCGGAAACAATATGTTCTCCGGTGTGCTGCTGAGCATGGTCAAGGCGGGTGTCAACGTCAAGTACTACACGAACGATTGTTCCCGCAGGAATTTCAGCATCACAAAAATGAACAACGCTGCCGTTTTCGGTGTGGGCATCGGAAATGCGAACGGTCTGCTCCGCTGCGGAGTTGTCGGGCCTGAAAACAATCGAACCCCTGTCGGCAGGCTGCCCGCCGCCTTCGGGATAAATCATTGTTCTGTCAAGTATGATTTTGTACGCGCCGCTGCGCTCATCTTTTTCACAGGAGAGCACCGCCGCACCGCATTCGGTGATAATGGGAATCGAGTAATAAAGCAGTTCGGTCATTTTGAGTCACTTCCTTTAAATTAGTAATATACAAAAATACTGTTAATAAAAATATATTTATTTTCGGTTCTGTTCCTTAAAAAAACGATGCCGCAATCGTGCAGCCGAACCGAAAAGGCGCAGAAGAGCGGGACGCAGCGGGAACAGAAGCCGCCACAGCGCGGCGGGGATTCTGTATGCGGGGGAATTAAAATCAAGCTTGTGTCCGCCGCGTATGCGTGCTTCGGCAATGCCGAGGAGTTCGCCCGTTCGTTCGGATTCATCGGAATCGTTAAGACTGCTTGAATCATTCGGCTGTTCCGACTGCTTTGAAAGCGGAATAAGCCGCAAAGGGTTCTGCGGAGAGGCAAAAGCATCAAACCCGCGGTTGCCGTCGCCGGCGGTCACAACACGATTTCCCTCAATGCGCATTACACGGTGCAAAATGTATTTGCCGGAAATGCAGAAAAGGATGATGTCCCCGCGTTTCGGTTTTTCAATCGTCACGGAGGAGCAGGGGCGTATGCAAACGGAATCCCTTCCCGCGCGGAAAAGCGGGAACATGCTGTTCCCCGTCACACGAAAACACACAGTTCGCCCTGCAAGAAGTTTTTTTCGCACAATTGAAAAAAACTCGGCGGCGGGCAGAATTTTCGGCACGGGTTGCTGAACGGAATCTGTCGGGTATTGTTGATGCTGCGAATCCATTCTGCTGTCTCCTTTTGCTGTTTGCGCAGGATGTATGCAAAAAACTGCAAAGCTGCGCCGTACAGCAAAGCATATAGCAAAAACATTTGGTTATCAAGGCAGACACTGTAATTTTTGTGTCAAAAACACGCCGCAGTGTTAAACTGCGGCGGGCATGACGGATCTAAGTTCGATATTCGTCGAACGCGAATGGATTATTTTGCAGGTTCGGTATCAGCGTTATTGCCGCCGAACCACTTTGAAAACAGGTCACGGAGGAACTGCGCAACATCTTTGAAGAAATTGCCGATGTCTTCAAGGGTTTGCTTTGCGCCCTCGGTGAATTTCTTCCAACCGGTTGCTTTGCGCGTTGCATCGGCAAGGCCGTAGGCGCGTGCGCGCAGCTGTTCAACGTCGAGACCCTCAAGCGTTCTTGCAAGGGTCAGAATCTGGCTGATTTCGGTTTCGGTAAGCGAAACATCGTTGTCGTCGGCAATTTCACGAATTTTCTGCTTGACTTCATCATCGGTCATCTTCTGAGTTTCGTCAAGAATCTTTTTCAGCTCGTTAATCACTTCGGTCGCTTCATCGGAGCCGATCATTTCGGCAAGCTGACCGGTTGCAATAAGCTCATCAACGCCCGCCATTTTTGCGTATTCGCTGAGGATGTTGCCGGTGAGGCTTTCATATGCTTTATAGACGCCTGTCAATGCTGCCGTGCCGCTGACAACGCTGGGGGAAGCAACAATAATTTTTGCGTCCGTGATGCCGACGGTGGTAAGGACGTTGCGGTACATTTCCTCGGTGCAGAAGTCAACATTGTAAGTCTTGATGTCAAGACCGCTGCCTGCGGGCATTGCGCAGATGTAGATGCTGGAGATGGAACGCTGCCCGATTTGTCCGGAGGGAATCTTACCTTCAAAATAGAGGCGTTCTTCAGCGTTGGTAACGGTCAGGATGCGGTTTTCGTCAACTTCACCCTGAATGCCGAACATGCCGATAACCTGGCTGCGTTGTTCATCGGTCAGATCCGCACCGAAAACAATGCGGTAGTCGCCGTCCTCCATTGCGAAAGCGGAATTTGCAGCGCCGAAAATGCCGACAGTGAACAGCAGAGCAAGTACAAGGCTCAAAATGCGTTTTTTCATATTCTTTCTCCTTTCAAAAATAAAGCCTTTCGTGAATGCATCAAACGATTTCGGATCGCCGGCCGCCCGAAATGAGCACGGTTCCGACGCATCCGTATTGCATTCAGATAATACTATAACATAATATGCCCGCAATATCCAGTCATCCCGTGCGGAAAAAAGCGGCAAAATCGCCGTATTCACGGCTTTGTTGCAAAAATGTACAAAAAAAGTATACATTTGACCTGCAAAACACGGCGGCGGACGGATTTTGACCGCGAAACAACTCACAATTCAAATATATTTATGAAAAATCAATCCGCTTACTGAAAAATACTGTATAATTAAGAATGTAATTGCCCGAACGCATTCGGACAGGGGTACAGTCGGGCAAAAAACTGATAACGACTTATACATCAGGAGGACTCCAATGGAGAAGAACAGCGGCTTCGCAACGAAGCAGATACATACAGGCAAAATCGAAATTCCCGGCATTGCGCCGCTTGCAACGCCTATTTTCCAAACCTCGACTTTTGAATTTGAAACCACGGCTCAGGGCGCACACCGCTTTGCGGGTGAGGAAGCGGGCTATATCTACACCCGTCTCGGCAATCCCAACACGACAAAAATCGGCGAAAAGCTTGCTGCTCTTGAACATGCCGAAGCGGGCATGGCAATGGCAAGCGGCATGGGTGCGGTAACAACCGTTATGTGGACCGTGCTCCATGCGGGAGACCATCTGCTTGCGGATGATGCGCTTTACGGCTGCACTTTCTCCTTCTTTACCCATGGGCTGACCCGCTACGGCGTTGAAGTCACCCTTGTTGATTTCGAGGATCTCGATGCCGTTCGCGCTGCGATTCGTCCCAACACAAAGGCTTTCTATTTTGAAACGCCCACGAACCCGAACCTCAAGCTCATTGACATTGCCGCAATCTCCAAGATCGCGCATGAGAATTGCCCCGATGCAAAGGTTATTGTTGACAACACGTTTGCAACACCTTACCTCCAGCGTCCCCTCGATCTCGGTGCGGATGTTGTTATCCACAGCGCAACCAAGTATCTTAACGGTCACGGCGATGTTATTGCGGGCATGGCGGCAGGCACAAAGGAATTCATCGATGAGTGCAACCTGTTCGGCCTTAAGGATATGACCGGTGCGGTTCTCGGGCCGTTTGAAGCTTTCCTTATCGACCGCGGTCTCAAAACTCTTGATATCCGCGTTAAAAAGCATTGCGAGAACGCGATGCGGGTTGCGACCTTCCTTGAAGGCCATCCCATGGTAAAGCGCGTTATCTACCCCGGCCTTGAGAGTCATCCCCGTCACGAGCTTGCAAAGAAGCAGATGCACGGCGGCTTCGGCGGCATTATCACCTTTGAGCTGAACGCAACCCGTGAGCAGAGTGCGGAATTTGTAAATTCCCTCAAGCTCTGCACCATTGCAGTCAGCCTCGGCGATGCCGAAACCCTCATTGAGCACCCTGCAACCATGACCCACAGCACATACACTCCCGAGGCTCTTGAGCAGGCAGGCATCGGCGAAAGCATGCTGCGCCTCAGTGTCGGCCTTGAGGATGCGGAGGATATTATTGCGGATCTTAAAGCGGGTCTTGACAACCTTCAGAAATAAGCTGTCGCTTTTGTCTGATTAAATCCGAAAGCACATGCACCCCGCCCGGGCGGAGGGATTCCGCCGGGGTTCGGGGTGCTTTTTTGTGCGCATACGGCAGATGAAGGGCGTTGTTCAAAAAAAATTTCGTCCGAGAGCAAAATGTTTACAGTTTCGTAACAAATTCCCGATGAAAATGTGCTATCATTATTGTCGAAGGGAATGAACCCGCGGAAACGGCGGAGGGAAGCATGGTGAAAAAAGTGATGAAATCGAACGAAAAAAGAGCCGTTAAGGCTGAAAATGCCGAACGCAGGCACCGCAATTTGATTCTTGCGGCTG
>ENA-ORPD01001134-ORPD01001134.1-human-gut-metagenome-genome-assembly--contig:-NODE-1134-length-21388-cov-4.092486_pt1 | contig 21388 bp, 13 predicted proteins | sample MGYA00242143_ERZ509076 | MGnify/ENA primary metagenome ERZ509076 (study PRJEB26280, sample SAMEA2338706) | human gut metagenome | biome: human gut; feature: human-associated habitat; material: faeces... | reverse complement strand
AAGAACACCACAGGTTTTGGTGTTTTTATACGCATTGTAGATATATTCTGCTGCATAATGATTTTTGATGACCTTATCTTCAACGATACCCATTCCAGTTTCTTCAACAGCAGCTTTTGCAAGCGGGATACGTGCTTTATCAGCTGCAGTTGCAGCAGCTTTGAAGATTTTATCTACCTGCTCCTGTGTATAAGTGGCGAAAAGTTTCTGCGGCTTCACTGCGCGTCGCTCCCGTTCATGGCGGTAACGTTTATGCTCGTGTCGTATTTCCAGGCGGTCGGCGCAAAGGGCAAGGCGTTTTTATTGTCGATAATCAGAAAGGGCATTGTGGACATTCCTTTGATGTATCTTCTGAACGTGGTGATCCCCGTTTACGGCATAGTCGCCTGCCAACCGATAACCGACGTAATTTCGGCGACGGTCGGCGTGATATTGTACGTTTTGTGGAAAAAGAAGTTCCAAAAAACCGAAGAAGAACAAGAAATCATTGTGCAATGACATAACAAGGTAACCCTTCCGGGAGATTCTCACGTCGCTTTGCTCCTCAGAATGACATAAAGTGCGTTGCACGGAACAGCATAAAGAGCGTACGTAAACTTTACTATTTTTTTACTAACAAACTTTTATTTATTCCGTACGAAGTACTTAATGTCATTGCGAGCGAAGCGTGGCAATCTCCCGGAAGGGATACCTTATAAAAATAACCCCCGATTTATCCGGGGGTTTTTGTGTGGTTTTTTTATGCGGTTTTTGCAAATCAATGCTCGAATTGGGAGTTATAAAGGTTGTAATAAAACCCGTGTTTTTCGATAAGTTCGTCGTGAGTGCCTTTTTCGATGACGTTGCCTTTGTTCATCACAAGGATAAGGTCGGCGTTTTTGATTGTCGAAAGTCGGTGCGCCACGATAAACGAAGTTTTGCCTTTCATCAGCATCTCGAAAGCCTGCTGGATTTTCAGTTCGGTACGGGTGTCGATTGACGACGTTGCCTCGTCCAGAATGAGCATGGGCGGGTGAGTGAGCATTACGCGGGCGATACACAAAAGCTGCTTTTGACCTTGCGATACGTTTCCGCCGTCGTCGCCGAGCACGGTGTCGTAGCCGTTTTCAAGGTGCATGATAAAGTTGTGGATATGCGCGGCTCTTGCTGCGGCGATAATTTCCTCGTCGGTTGCGTCGGGACGGCCGTAGGCGATGTTTTCCCTGACGGTGCCGTGTTTAAGCCAGGTGTCCTGCAATACCATGCCGTAGTTTAAGCGGAGCGACCGTCTGGTGACTTCTTTCACGTTTTTGCCGTCCACGGATATCGTGCCGCTGTCGGGATCGTAAAAGCGCATAAGCAGGTTGATAAGGGTGGTTTTGCCACAACCCGTTGGCCCGACGATCGCGACGCGCTTGCCGTTTTTTACGGAAAGGGAAAAGCCCTGAATAAGCGGGTTGGATTTGACGTAAGAGAAGTAAACGTTGTCGATTTCGATATTGCCTTTGACGTTTTCAAGGTCGGGGAACCCTTCATCGGACGACTGATTTTCCGTTTCAAGCAGGTTGAAAACGCGGTCTGCGGCGGCGGTTGCCGTTTGCAGTTCGGTAACGACGCCCGTTATTTCGTTGAAAGGTTTCGTGTACTGAATGGCATAAGACAGCACGCACGAAAGCCCGCCGACGGTGAACGCGCCCATGCCGAGAATACCTTGTCCGCGTATTACGAGCCACGCGCCGAGAATACATACGACGGCGTAAATCACGTTGTTGACGAAGCGGGTGCAGGGGTTGACCAATGCCGAGAAGAAAGCCGCGTTTTGTCCCGAGATTTTAAGTTCCCGGTTTATGACGGCGAACCTTTCTTCCGCGCGTTTTTCATATCCGAAAAGTTTTACGACGCGCTGATTTGACGTCATTTCGGTGACAAGCCCCGATAGTTCGCCTCGTTTTTCGGCTTGTTTTGCGAACGTGTCGTGGCAGCCTTTTGCGATGAAGTACGCGACGAAAAGGGAAATCGGCGTAAGTACGACGACGATAACCGCGATAAGCCAGTTATACGTCAGCATAAATACAAGCGTGCCGACAATCGTGACGATCCCGCCGAACAACTGCGAAAAGCCCTGAATAAGCCCGTCCGAAATCTGGTCGACGTCGTTTCCGACGCGCGACATAAGGTCGCCGTGCGAATTGCTGTCGATATACGAAAGGGGCACGACGTTAAGTTTTTTGAACGCTTCGCGGCGAAGATCCCTTATCGTTCTGAACGACGCGAAGTTTATGCACAAAGAACTGAGATATTGGAACAGCAATACCGCGGCGATAAGCCCCGCAAGTATCCCTGCGTTTTTTGCGATGACCGAAAAATCGACGTTGTCTTTTCCGATGATGAAGTCCACGGTTTTGCCGATAATCACGGGCGCGAAAAGCGTTGCGACGATTTGAAGAATCGAGAAGAACAGGGCAAGTAAAATTGCGGGAACGTACGGTTTTGCGAAGCGCAAAAGTTTTCCGATTGCGCTGAAATTGGTTTTTTTATTCCTGACTTTACTCATTTTCGTCGTCCCCCTTGTTTTGCGAAAGACAAATTTCGCGGTAAACGTCGCACGAAGAAATTAAGTCGTCGTGCGTGCCGAGGCCGACGATTTTCCCGTCGTCCATAACGATGATAAGGTCGGAATATTTGATGCTCGTCGCGCGTTGCGACACGGTGACCGACGTGAGTTTTTCGCTTTTTTTGAGTTCGTTCAACGCTTTCCGAAGTTTTGCGTCGGTTGCGAAGTCGAGTGCGCTGGAACTGTCGTCAAGGATAAGTATTTTCGGGTTGGAAACAAGGGCGCGGGCAATGGTCAGGCGTTGTCGCTGACCGCCCGAAAGGTTCTTGCCGCCTTGATTTATCATTGTGTCGAGCCCGTCTTTTAAGTTATCGACAAACTCCTTGGACTGCGAAACGACAAGGGCTTTTTCGATTTCCTCGTCGGTGGCGTCCTCCTTTCCCCAGCGGATATTGTCGCGCACGGTTCCTTCAAACAGGACGGCTTTTTGCGGCGCGACTCCGAACAGTGAATAAAGTTCGTCGTTGGTATAATCTTTTACGTTATGTCCGAAGATTTTCACCTCGCCGACGTTCACGTCGTAAAGCCTTGTTATAAGGCTGACGAGCGTTGTTTTGCCGCTGCCGGTGCCGCCCAGTATCCCGACGCTCATACCCTTTGCGATTTTGAGGTTGACGTCAGACAAAGACGGCGCGCTGCTTCCCGAATAAGTGAAAGTAACGTCGTTTAATTCGATGGCGTTTGCGTCAAGGTCGGGCGACGCGCCGCTTCCTTCTTCCATCGAGGTGGTGACGTCGAAGACTTCGTTGATACGCGCAGCCGATGCGGACGCTTTCGTAAACGTAACGAGAAGGTTTGCAAACACGATCATTGCGGTCAGAATCTGCGTCATATAGTTGACAAGCGCGATTATCTCGCCTTGCGTGAGTTTGCCGGCGTTTACGGACACCCCGCCGAAATACAAAAGCACGATGACGCCGATATTCAATACGGCGTAGGTCAAAGGGTTAAGAAGGGCGGAAAGGGAACTGACTTTAATCGACGTTTTGGACAATACGTCCGCCGCGGCGTCGAAAGCAGATATTTCACGGGTTTCCGCGTCGAACGCACGCACTACACGCGCGCCCGAAAGGTTTTCTTTCGTGAGCCTTGTAACTTCGTCAAGTTTTTCCTGCACCCGTTTGTATCCGGGCATCGTCAGCGACATGATAAGCCACAAAGCCCCGCCGATAACAAGCGCGGAAACAACGAAAATAAGCGAAATTTTCAGGTCGATTATCATCGCCATCACGATTGCGCCGACAGATATGAAAGGCGCGCGCAAAATAAGGCGAATGAACATCGCAACCGCCTGTTGCGCCTGATTTACATCCGACGTGAGCCTTGTAATAAGCGATGTTGTGGAAAATTTATCAAGTTCCGCGTAAGAAAAAGTGTTGATATGGTGATATAACTCGCGGCGAAGATTCGTGCCGAACCCCGCAGAAGCGCGGCTTGCAAAAAATTGCGCCGTAATCGTAAAAGCAAGCCCGAGCACGCCAAGGGCAAGTATTATGCCGCCGCCGATCCACAGTCCCGAAAAATCACCCGATCTTCCGCGCGGAATCGCCGTGTCGATAACCCACGCCACGACAAGCGGCGTGATAAGTTCGAAAAAGGCCTCGAAAAGTTTGAAAAACGGGCCGATTATCGTTTTTGCGCGGTATCCTTTTAAGTATTTTGCAAGTCTAAACATAAAGTACCTGTTATCCAATGGCATTTTATCATAAAACGTTGCCGCCGTAAACTCATTAAAGGATATTTACCTTATATAAACGATAATATAACTTATAAATTGTGTATTTTGCGGCGAAAAACTTTATTGTGATAAAGTATGAACGAAATCGTTGACAATCTGAATATTTTGTATTAGCATAGAATCGTCGAAAGACGATAGATTAGTTTAGAAAAGATGAGAGTAGTCAGTATGAAAACGACGATATTGTCGGCGGTTGCCGACGTATTTTCCGTATATTTTTTGGACTTCCGATGGCGGAATAGTACCGTTTGCCTGCAAGCGGGCTTTTTTATGCCAAAAATTCACAAAAATTCAAATTCGGAGGTCTTATTATGGAAAACAACAACGTAAATTTTGCAACATTTTTGAAACAATATCCCGATAAAAACGGATACTTCGGGCGTTACGGCGGGGCGTATCTTCCCGACGAACTCGTGCCTGCGTTCAACGAAATCAACGACGCGTATCAGACCATTTGCAAGTCGTCGAAGTTTATTCAGGAACTTCGTCGTATCCGCAAGGAATTTCAGGGCAGACCTACGCCGGTTTATCACTGCGACAGGCTGTCGAAAAGCGTCGGCAAGTGCCAGATATACTTAAAACGCGAAGATTTGAACCATACGGGCGCGCATAAGCTCAACCACTGTATGGGCGAAGGGTTGCTTGCGTCGTTTATGGGAAAGAAAAAACTTATTGCCGAAACGGGCGCGGGACAACACGGCGTCGCTCTTGCGACGGCTGCGGCGTATTTCGGGCTGAAATGCGACATTTATATGGGCGAAGTCGACGTGAAAAAGCAGGCGCCGAACGTTGCCCGTATGAAAGTTCTGGGCGCAAACGTGATAACGGTTACGAAAGGGCTGAAAACGCTGAAAGAAGCGGTTGACGCTTTCGACCTTTCGACGCCCGTCGTATTGTCGCAACACTTTCACCATTTCGCAAATTACAACAGCGTGAAATTTCTGCCCCGCGACTTTGTGGAGCCCGTCGATTTCGACAAGCTCGTCGTGGAGAACGTAAAGGAAGACTGATTACTTAAAAACGAAAGGGACTGTTCGCAGTCCCATTTTTTTACGCTTAATATTCTTCGACGATTTCCGCAAAGTAAAAATTGTGGTAATCGGGCTTTTCGCCGTATGCTTTTTTCACGAAAGGCGAAATATCCTGTCCCGAAAAGTCCATGACCTGCAAAACCTTGCATTCGTAATACGCCCCGCACCCGTCGATAACATACGTGTTCACTTTTTTTGCGGGCGTGATTTTAAGAGAAAGGTCTTTCACCTTATCGCAATCCCTTCCCGACTTCGTGCCGCAATACAAAAGTTCCTTTTTGTACTTATCGCCAAAAGGTACGCATAACGTGAATTCCTGTTTCTCGTCGATAATACCTTTTGTAAATCTGCTGTCGCGCACGGGGACAACCGCAACTTTTTTGCCCCACATTTCTCCGAAGAAGCCCCAGCTTGCGGTCATAACGTTCGGTCTTTCGCCCGCGACGACGAAACAGCCGTGCGTTGTATAGTTTTTCAGCATTTCTTCCGCATTTTTGAATTCTGCCATAAATATCTCCTTAAAAGTGTTGTCAATTTAAGTTTTTTGTGTTATAGTGCGCTTGATGGTTTTCGGAAAACACATCAATAAAAAAACCGAGGTGCTTTGTGAAAAGGATTCCCGTTAAAAAAATCGCTTATTCCGCCGTGGTCGCGGCAATGTATTTCGCGCTGACCTTATTACTGCAACCCATATCGTTCGGTCCCGTCCAATTCAGGCTGAGCGAAGCGCTTGTCATGCTTCCTTATATTATGCCCGAAAGCATTCTGGGGATAACGATAGGTTGCGCCGCCGCAAACGCGTTTTCGACCTTCCCTTTGTACGACGTGATTTTCGGCTCGCTTGCGACGCTTATTGCCGGCATACTTACGTCAAAGATTAAAAACGCCTGGCTTTCCGGGTTGCCGCCGGTACTTCTCAATGCTCTTGTGCTGCCGCTTATGTGGTATCTTCTGGGCACGGACGCGGCGTACTGGGTAAATCTTATTTCGATTACTCTGTCCGAAGCGGTCGTGATATTCTTCATCGGCGTGCCGCTTGTTTTGCTTATCAAAAAGAAAGTGCCGTCGCTTGTGACGAGAAAGGCTTTTCTTGACGAAACCCCCGCCGACGAAACGAAAGAGAACTGACGCATTTGTGTCGGTTTTTTTTGTTATCACAATATATTGTAAATTTTCAAAATCGCGTATTTTTGGTTACCATTAGCGCGCGATTCGTGATATACTTTCACTTACCGTTTATTATACGCCTTTGTAACGAAAATTACAAGGTCGATTTTTTTTGAAAGGGTTATAAAAATGTCGTTTTGCAAGTTTTCAAGCGATTATCTGATGGAGTCGTTCACGCTCGTCGATAATCTTTTTATGAATGAATATCTGCCCTATGCCGAAGAAGGGTACATAAAGGTATACCTTTATGGGTTATATCTTTGCACAAATCCGTCGGGGCGCGACAACTCGGTTGAAAGTTTCGCGAAAGTCCTTGATATGGACGAAGATAAAATCCTTGAAATTTTCAAGTATTGGCAGGATCAGGGGCTTTTGGAAATCATTTCCGTGAACCCGCTGGAAATCAGATATTTGTCGATAAAAGGCGCAAAACAGCCCCCGAAAAAGTACGCTTCGGGGAAATTCGCCGATTTCAACGTGGAGGCGCAACGACTTTTCAACACCCGTCAGATTATGCCCAACGAGTATTTGCAGTACTACGACGTGATGGACAGCACGAAAATTCAGCCCGACGCAATGCTTATGATTATCCAGTATTGCATCAACTATAAGGGCACGACCGTGCGCTATCCTTACATCAACGCCGTTGCAAGAAACTGGGCGCGCGAAGGCGTAAGGACTGTCGAGGACGTGGAGGCGAAACTCAACGAGTTCAACTCTCTTGACGAAGATATGCGCTCTCTTATGCGCGCTCTCGGTCGCCGCGGTTCAACCGATATCGAAGAAAAACAAATGCTTGTCAAATGGACGAAAAACTGGGGCTTCGATATGCCCGCGATACTTTTTGCGGCAAAACAATGCAAAAACAAAGGCGGCTTCAAAAAACTGGACGCCGTCCTGGACGAATATTACCGTCTGAATAAGTTTACCGAGTCCGAAATGAGCGAGTACGTCAAGGAGCGCGAACATTACCACGACCTTGCCGTAAAAATCAACCGCACGATCGGCGTGTTTTACGACAGCCTGGATTATATTATCGAAACGTACGTCAGCCCGTGGCTTTCAAAAGGCTTCGACGACGACGCCCTGCTTGACATCGCGAAATATTGCTTCACTTCAAACGTCAAAACCTTGCAGGGTATGAACTTGACCGTAATGCACTTTTATAAGGAAGGCTGCATCACGTCCGAATCCATACGCGATTACATCGACAGACAAATTCAGAACGACGAGTTCATCAAAAAAGTTCTGTCGCTTGCCGGGACAAACAGGTTTGTTTCGCAAAACGACCGCGAATATTACCGCGTCTGGTGCACCGAATGGGGCATGCCCGACGACCTTATTTTGTACGCCGCGGAACTTTCCGCAAACAGCCGCTTCCCCCTGCAATTTATCAATAAGCAACTTGCAAAGTGGCACGACGCGCGCATAACCACGCTGGAACAAGCCAAAAAATCGGCAATCGCCGTCGAAAATCCGAAGTCGTCGGCGAAAAACTTCACGGAACGCGAATACACCAAGGAACAACTTGACAGCATCTTCAAAAACGTTCCCGACATCGAGGAATACGACATATGATGAAAAGCGGAAAAATCGTCCTTGCCGTTAAGGACGAATACAAATTGAAACACGACCGCGCGGTCGAAGTCGCCGACAATAACCTTGCCCGCGCAATGGAAAACGACGATTTCAGACGCATAACAAAGGAGCTTTCTTCTTTGAACTTCGACGTCGTATTAAAACAGGCGAAAAAACAGGACGCGTCGGACGAACTTCAAAAAATAAAACTACTTGCAAAGGAACGCGCCGCAACCCTTAAACGTATGGGCATGCGCGAAAGCGACTTTTTGCCGAAATTCGACTGCGAAACGTGCAACGACACGGGCGTGCTTTCGGGCAAATTCTGCGATTGTTTCAAAAAGCGTTATTACGAAATTTTATGCGATTATCTCGGCATCGGGCAAATCCGAAATGTCACGTTTTCCGACGTGGATTTTTCAAAAATCAAGGACGCGAAACAAAGAAAAAAGTTGGAGTCCAACTATAAACTTTTCAAAAAATATTGCGACAAATATCCTTCCGTGAAATATAAAAACGCCCTCATAATGGGCGGCACAGGCGTCGGCAAAAGTTATCTTATGTACGCCGTCGCAAACGAGTTTATGAAAAACGGATTCAGCGTTTTGTACGTTTCTGCAATCAAACTGAATTCCCTTATGCTGTCGTACCACACGTCGTTCGTGTCGGAGCGCGACGTATACCTTGCCGACGTCATCGACTGCGACCTGCTTATCATAGACGATTTGGGAAGCGAGCAAAAAATCAAAAACGTTACCGACGAATATCTCTTAAAGATACTTGACGAGCGCGAAAAAGCCGATAAACCCGTGTTTGTGACAACAAACCTCAACGAAGAACAACTCAAAAACTCTTACAACGAGCGCGTTTTCTCACGACTTTTCAACGTGAACAAAACGATTATTTCCAACATTGACGGCAACGATTTAAGGCTTTTCTGATATTTCGTCTGCTACTTTCAATGCGGACGCAACCGCCCACATTATGTTGTAGCCGCCCGAAAGCCCGTCGATATTGAGAATCTCTCCGCCGACAAAAAGATTTTTAACGCCCTTGATTTCAAGGGTATTTTTATTTACGCACGACGCGTCGATACCTCCGCTCATAACCTGTGCAAGCGACTTATCGGAAACGCCCGTGATTTTGATTCTGAAATCGGAAACGACGTCGGCAAGTTTATTAAGATTTTCGTCGGTCGCTTCCGCACTTCCCTGTATGCCCGCCATATTCAGAATCTGTTGCGCGATCATCTTATGGAACGCACCCGAAAGCAGTTCCCCGACGTCATTTGAAAATTCTTTCAGCCTTTTCAGTATCAAAAAAGTTTCGTTTTTGTTTTCATTCAGAAAGTTTAACGAAAGATATGCGTTTTTCGGCGCGCCGATACGCGCATAGTACGCCGAATTATTGAACGTCGCAATGCCCGACAGCCCGAACGACTTGAACAGTACCTCACCGTATTCTTCGTGCACGACTTTGTTATTAACGATTAAGCCGACCTTTGCCTTTACCCTGACGCCGTTCAGCCCTTTGATGTACGTCGTGTCGGTTGAAAGCGGCGCAAGCGACGGCGTGAACTTTCTGACGTTTGCAAAGTCCGAAAGAACGCCCGTGGAATCGTATCCGAATCCTGCGTTGCTGCCCGTCGCGAAAAACACGTTCTTTCCGTAATAATCAACGTCGCAAGAAACCTTGAACACGTCGTTTTGTTTCGAAATTTTCGTGACGAGTGCAGACGTTTTAACTTCAACCCCGTTTTTTTGAATCGCACGGCGATATGCGTCAAGCACAGTGTTTGCCGACTCCGACAGCGGATAACCCCTGCCTTCTTCGTCAAACCGCATAAGCAGTCCCAGACTTTCAAAAAACCGTTTGATTTCAAAAAAACCGTACTTTTCAAACGTTGCCGAAACGAAATTCTCGTCGTTATATTTCCCGACGTCGAAGTTTTCGTTCAGAAAATTGCACTTCCCCGCGCCCGTCGACAGCAGTTTTTTGCCGATTCTGTCGTTTGCGTCCAGAATCAGAACGCTTTTGTTTTTAACGCGGGCGGCAGCGGTCATTCCGCCGATACCGCCGCCAACGATAATAAGGTCGTAAATTTTCATAATTCAAAAAAATTCCCCACGGCTTTCGCCGTGAGGAAGTATGCTTAATATCGATTAAGCGGTGTATTCGACGATCGTGTACTTGGTGCCGAGTGCCGCCTCGAAAGTGGCTTTGTAGCCCTGTCTTACGCTGATCTTCGCATTTTCGGTTGCGGTGAAGATGTCGCCAGTGAAGACGGGAACGGTCTTGCCGGTAAATCTTACTTCGAGACCGGTCGCGCAAAGAGCGAAAGCGTCCTCGCCGACAGTCTGAATATTTTCGCCGAATTCGACGTATTCAAGATCCGAGCAGCCATAGAATGCCGTCGCGTTAAGTTCGACAAGCGACGAAGGAAGAATAACCCTTGTCAGAAGCGAGCAGCCGCCGAATGCCGAGTAGCCGATCGTTTGCAGCGTTTCGTTGGATTCAAACGTGAGCGACGTAATGCCGCGGCAGCCGTCGAATGCCGAGTCGCCGATTGCGACGACCGATGACGGTATCGAAACTTTCTGAATAAGCACGCAACCGTTGAACGCGTTGCTGCCGATGTATTCGATGCCGCTTGACACAAACGTAATCGCCCTTAAACTTATGCAGTTTCTGAACGCGCCGTCGTCAACCGCCGCGATTCTTGCAGTGATATCCGACAAGGTCACGCAGTTTCTGAACGCTTCTTGTCCGACGGAAATGCTTGCGTTTGCGCTCATGGTTACGCTCTTCAACGCTTTTGCGTTTCTGAACACGCCTTCTGCAAACCTGGTCACGCCGCTAAGGTTAATCGTTGCAAGCTGTTCGCAGTTTTCAAACGCCGATACGCCGATGGTGTTGACGCCCTTAGTGGTGTTCACATCGACGGTATTAAGGCTTGTGTTGCCGAAGAACGCTCTGTCGCCGATTGTACGAAGCGCGGCGGTCTTGTTGTCTGCGCCGTCCATCGTCGTGAAAGTAGCAAGCGCCGTGCAGTTTTCGAATGCGGAGTTGCCGATACGTGCGATGAAGTACGGCAGAGTTATCGTCGTCAAAGACGTGCAATCCATAAACGCGCCGTCGCCGATTGTCGTAACAAGACCTGCCGGGTCGTATGCCGCGGGCGCAGGATCGGTGCCGCCTTCCGTCGTTTCGGGCGTAATGAATTTCGCATTTGCTACGAAGTTTACGGTTGTAAGAGCCGTGCAGCCCTTGAATGCGTACGAGTCGAGCGTGCCGAGGTTTTCGGGCAGATTGAGCGTTTTCAAAGCCGTGCAACCGCTGAAAGCGTAGTCGTTTATCGCAAGTTTCACAGCCATATCGTCGGTTGACGTAAAGGTTGCGAACGTGATCGTGTCAAGGGCTTCGCAGTTCGCAAACGCATATTGCCAGATTCTTGAAATATTGCTGCATTCCGACAGGTTGATTTTCTTGATTGACGAACCTGTGAACGCGCTGTCCTTGATTTCGGAAAGCGACGCGGGAAGAATTATTTCCACAATGCTACTATTGTTTGCAAAGGCAAAACTTCCAACATATTTAAGGTTGGAGAAGCCCCCGAGGTCGAGCGCTGCATATTGCGAATTTTCAAACGCATACGGCGCAATCGAAACGACGGTCGTATTAGGTGTGATAGTGCCTCCTTCGCTCTTAGCGGAATACAAAACTTTGCCGATGACAACGAGTCCGCTTTCATTATTGAAGAAGTCCGTTTCGTGGAACGCTTTTTCTTCGATATCGACGACGTTCTGGAAAATACCAACCGAGTTGATTTTGGTCTTATAGAACGCCATCTTCTTAATCGATTCGACGCTCTCGCCGGCAGAAACAATCGAAAGCCCACTATCTGCAAACGCGCTCATCGAAATTGTCTTAATTCCGCCAAGGTCGACTCTTGCAATCGACGAGTTCGCAAACGCTCTTGCCGAAACGTTGTCGATGGGTGCGCCGGCGAAACTTACAACCGTAACGTTCTTCGTACCGTTGAATGCGTCTACGCCAAGTTTTTTGAGCGCGATGAACTCAATCGTCGCGATGCCGCTGTTTCTGAACGCGGCGTTGCCGATAATTTCGACGCTGCCGAGATTTACTTCGATGCTGCCGGTGTTTGCAAAGGCATAGTTGCCGATTTTCGTCGTGTAAGGTTTATCGCCGTTTTGGGTTGCAAGCGTAACTTTCGTGACTTGCGTTGCGTTCTGGAAGGCGAAATCCGCAATCGCCGTAGCGGTGTTGGTAACGACGATTTCTTTCAGTTTCTTGGGCAGATAATAGGTAACGCCGCCCTGTTCCGCCTTATACCAGTTGTCGTTTTGCGGGTTTACGGTCGTGAACAGTCTGCCGAGCGGGATTTCTGCGGAGTACGCAAGATTTGTAAGGTTGTAGCAGCCTTCAAACACATTATCGCCGATTTGTTCCACGTTGTCGGGAAGCGTGATCGCCGTGATCCTGACGCAATTACGGAACGCGCCCGCGCCGATGGCAAGCCCTTTGAAGTTGCCTTCAAACACGACTTCTGCGATATTGCTGTTTGCAAATGCTTCTTCGCCGATGGTCTGAATGTTGCCTTTTATCGTAATCTTTCTGATAAACTTATTGTTTTTGAACGCGCCGTCTTTTATTGCATGGACTGCGTCGTCGAAGTTTATCGTGAATTCGGTTTTATAGGAATCGCCCTTCTTCGCCTTGTTTTCATCGATGCCGACGATGACGCCGTTTTCGATGACGAAGTATTCGATGGGAACCCATTTTGCGGTAAGCGTGATACCGTTTTTAATGAATTCGGGATCGGTAATCGTTTTGTAATCGACGCTTGTGCCGTCCGCACCGGTGTACTGAACTTCGCCGTACCACCAACCCGCAAAGGTTTTTTCGGTGGGCGCGCCTTCGGGCACTTTGAGTGCCAGCGGTTTGTTGAAGTCGACGTTCACGTTTTCGGGAACGACAACCGTTTCGGGTGCGTCGCCGCGTTCGAACGTAACGGTTACGGGTTTATAGTCCAGAATCGCAACGTACGCGACGTCTTGTTCCTGCACTTTTACTTTAAGTTGATTATTCTCAACTTCGCCTTCCGCAACGTCCACGAGTTGTCCGTCCGCAGTCAGGCGTTTCCAGCATATGAAGGCGTAATAATTGTTGTCCGAAACGCTTGCCGTAACGCTGAATTCGGCGTTGTTGTCAAAAGGTTTCGTATAGCCTTCAAGGTCGTAGTCTTCGGTGCTTCCGGTAAGTTTCGTCCAAGCGTCCCAACCCGTGACGATATTGACCGTACCCATATCCGCGTCGGGCATTGCGATCTTTGATTTTGCCTTGTAAATCGCGATATGGAACTCGTACGGCTGCCATTCCGCGGTGAGAGTTACGTCTTCCGTGAACGCCCATTTGCCGACAAGAATTTCGTTTTTGTTGACGTTGTATTTCACGACGTAAGTTTTTGTGCCTTCCGAGTCAAGATAATACCAGCCGATGAAGCGTTTCGTCCCGTCGTTTGACAGTTTCGGGACGTCGGGGATCGCGTCTTGTCCCAAAACGACGTCGGAATTGTATTTCACGACGAACGTCTTGCCGTAGTTGTCAACGGTGTCCACGAGGGTTACGTTGATGTCTTTCGGGGCAAATACTGCCGTGAAGGTAATCGTCTTATTGATGGCGTGCTTTTCGTCGATATTGTATTCAACGCTCTTATTCGCGCCAAACGGGGCGTATTCTTCGCCGTTCAGAAGCCAGCGGACAAGCGTATAGCCGTCTTTCGGGTTTGCGGTGAACGTCGCTTTCTGGTCGTAAGGCCACGCGTCGTTGCTGCCCGTAACTTCCTGCATCATGGAGTCGTCGTTTGCGTTCACGACGAGTTTGTAAGTGACGGCGTTGAATTTTGCGACAAGATCGATATCTTTTGCAAAGTCGAACGCATGGACGCCGTTGCCGTTTTCGTCAACGACTTTGATTTCGTTGCCCGATTCATCGGTATAATACCACCCTGCGAACGTAGCAAAAGGTTTTTCAACCGGGCGACTGCTGTCGGTTGTTTCGCCGATTTTGTTGTTTACGAGTTGTTCAATCGCTTTTGCGGTCGCGCCGAAGTTTACGCTGCCGATAAAGAGTTCGGTTTCGTTGGTTTTTGCGAATTTTGCGCCTTTTGCCTTATCCGCTTCTGAGATTTTGAGCGTGATCGAGTATGTATTGGTTGTCCATTTACCGAACACGGTGATGTCTTCGCGGTCAATGACGTTTATGTCGAAGTCCCATTTATATTCGGTTTTCGAGCCTACTTTGATTGGTTTGCCTTCGTCGTAAACGGGCAATCCGTTTTCGTCAAGGCGGTTGTAGATTTCGGTCGCTTCTTCCGAGGTGCGCGCGCCCGATTTATCGGTCAAATAATATTTTCCGTTATACAATACGACTTTTCTGCCGTTTGCGTCTTCGTATGCGAACCTTCTGTTGCCGTTTTCGTCCGCAAGGTAGTACTTATCGCCGACTTTCACAAGAATATTGCCGCTGTCTTCGTCCGCGTCGACAATTTGTCCTTTATCGTTTCTTTTTTCTTCCGAGTAATAATACCAGCCGTCGAAGGTGTGTCCGACGTACGTGGCGATGCTCGGCGCGGTGGCATTTTGTCCCTTTGCGACGGCGGAAATCGTGATCGCGGACTCGTAATTACCCTGAATTCTTATGACGCTCACGTCGTATTTCGGTTCAAGATATACGTTGATTTTGTAAACAGCGGTGACTTTACTGTCTTCCGCAACCGCTTTGATATAGTAAACGTTGTCGCCGTTTTTAAGGTTTACGACAAGGTTTGTTGCGTCGTTATTTATGGTCAGACTGCATTCTTCGTCCTTCCATACCGAATACGTGGTTTTCGGGCTTGCCGCTTTTAACTTTCTTAAAACGTCGGTGCCGAAGTCGAAACGCGACTCTTCATGCGCGATTTCGTTATTTGCGCCCGTGACGTATCTCCAAACGCCGTTATCGACTTCCTTTTCGCCTTCTTTGGTTTTGATTTTCACTTTTTCCTGCGTGAAAACGCCGCCTTTAAGGTCGGCTTCCGTGGATTTTCCGTTTTCCGTCCAGTGGGCGTAAATTTTGACGTTTTGGGTGATTTTCGTTGCGAAATCGAACTTTTCGTCACCGTCTTTTTCGACAAACCAGCCGACGAAATCGTATCCCGCGGGACGGTCGTCTTCGGTAATTTCATACGCGCTGACAGTTCTGCCCTGTCGCACCGTGACGTTGGTGAAAGCCACGTCTTCTTCGCCGGATTCGGGATAGTTTTTCATGAAAGACACCCTGAAAGACGGCGTGGTCGGGGCGGGACCCTGATCCGTATCGTCATCGCACGCGACGAGAAGCACGGACGTGCATCCGATAAGCAGTACGAGCGTCAAAACTAAAAGCAACCTCGAAAGTTTTTTCATAAAATTTTCCTTCTTTTTGCCGATAATACTTTATTTGAGAAAATATCTCTTGTGCATATATTTTATTATATAAATATATTAAAGTCAATATTTATCCTAAGTTTTGTTTTTAAGGCGTCCAAAATCGCAGGAAAATCGCGCTTTACACGGCGGATTTTTTCAAATTGTAAAAAAACGACTTACGATTTTTTAATTTTTACTTTTGTCAAAAAACGCGGGATAAAACAAAGCGGACGGCGTATAAAAGGAGAGAAATATACGTCGTCCGCCTTGTTTCAATATAATTTTTGGGGGGTTATATAACTTTATTAAACGTTGTAATTTATTTTCTTTGCCGTGCGTCTGATCTTTTCGCGGTCAAGCCCGACAAGCACCGCAACGTCACGAAGGGACACGCCGCTTCTCGTCTGCAATTCGTAAATAATCGTTTTCAGAAGTTCGGGATCTTGAAGAGCGGCTTTGTCGGTGATGTTGAACCGACGAATAAGGTCCATCAGAACGTCGTCGCAGTTTTCGTAAGGTTTTGCCTCTTTGAATTTATATTCGTCGGTACTGCCGCCGTACGAGGAAAGTTCCGGCACCTTTTTGAAAAGCCTTTTCAATTCCTTGTAGTCGATGAAACTCAGTTGGTTGAGATAATCTTTCGCGCTGCTGTACAGATATTCCCCGCTGTTGACGGCAACGCGCGCTTTCACGGGATTGTTGTGTACGAAATATATCGCGGCAAGGATTTCGTCGGAGGTTTTAAGAGCGTCGCTTTCGTATCTTCCGTTAAAGACGTATCCGCTCCTGCCGTTTATGCGATTGAAAAACTTGGCGTAAGTCGTGTTCACCCTTCGCATAAACTCCGAAATGTTTTGGACGTCGTCGGAAGTCACGATAAGGTGCGAGTGATTTTGCATCACGCAGTACGCAAGGACGGAAACGCCCGTGTCCTTTGCCTTTTCCTCAACAGTGACCAGATAAAAGTTTTTCATATTCGGCTCTCTGAAAACTTCAAGCCCGGGAAGACCGTCCGTGAGAACGTGAAAATGTTTTGCGCCGCTGAAAATGCTGCCCCTTGCAACCCTTGTCATAAACGAACCTCATTGTTTTATTATGTTTTAATTATACATATTATCGAAAACGCTGTCAAACGTTTTATGTCAAAATAACTAACACTTTGACACGATTTATCGACAAAATGATAAAATTGTATTGACAATACGCCATAATGCGGTATAATTAAGATGTACCTGGGTTGTACGATATGTAACTTATTTTCCAACCACAACTTTTTCAGGGATTACGATTTCCGTCTCTTATGTTACGCCTTGTCCTCACGGACCATGAAGGAAAACAGCGGTTTCGGATAGTTTGCCCACCTATGCGCATAGGTTGCGCAAAAAGTTACAGTCGGCAACTTGGCGATAAAACCGTCGCTCGTCGCGGCGGTCTTTTTTGTGCTTTGCCCGCGCGACGTTTTTTATATTTCGCATTTTCCCGAAAAATTTTTCGATACTGCTTAAATTTGCTTGATAATTTGATAATTTATGATATAATAACAAATGTTTTGCTGGTGTGGCTCAGCAGGTAGAGCGGTTCACTCGTAATGAACAGGTCGGCGGTTCGAATCCGCCCACCAGCTCCAAAAGACCGAAACGCGATAAGCGTTCCGGTCTTTTTCGTTGTTGTTTTTTAATTTAAAAATTCGCGCACAATGCGCGATTTTACGTCAGAATAAAAAGAATTTATAATTTCCGCTTGAAACGCTCGTTTTGCACGGCGCGCCGCTTAATCCCTGCGGCAATTCTTCAACGCATTTTTTAAGATATATTACGGCGACCTGTTCGGAATTTTCCCTTGCGATTTCAAACAGGTTTTCAAAGTCGGAAACCACGTCGATCATCACCGATAGTTCAAAAAATCCGCCCGTAAATTCGCTTGCGGTTTTCAGGTGCTTTACGTATGCGCCGTATCTGTTTGCAAAATATTTTTCGGCAAGCACGCTGTCTTTCGATATTTCAAGGACGGCGTCGCCGTGCGACAAATTCAACGCGTCCAGAACGCTTGCGACAAACGATTGGTCAGCCATATCGTAAACGGGCTTCTTTTTCTTCTTAAAAAACTTCATAATAAAAAGGATATGCCAAAGCGACGGCGTTGTCAAGAAAATATTTTGCCGATAAATTCGTAAAAACGCTTGTCAAGTGCGATAAATTATGATAGATTATAAACGCTAAATATATTGTGCCTCCTTGGTCAAGCGGTTAAGACGCCGCCCTCTCACGGCGGAAACAGGAGTTCGATTCTCCTAGGGGGTGCCAGATTGCGGGATTATATCCCGCCTTTTTTATGCAAAAAAATGCTTACAAACGGGTGTTTTTAATAATTTTGCGAAAGACAAATCGCCGTTTTCAAAAGATAATTTCCGACAATTTTTTTCAATTGTCAAAAAATTCTTTACAAATCGCGGATTTCATAATATCATTAATATATATTTGAAAAAAACACACGATATTTTTGAATTATGAAAAAGACCGAATTTACCAAAACCGCAATAATCAACAGCACCGTTAAACTCTTAAAAGCCAACGGGAAAGTTACCATTAAGGAGATCTCCGACGACGCCGGCGTGAATATTGCTGCGATAAATTATCATTTCACCGACAAAAAATCGCTGATTTCCGTCGTCATCAGGCGCACGATTTCTGACTTCAAAAAAATTGCCGACAACCTTGTCGCAAACTTGGCGGAACTGAACACTCATCCCGAGGAAACCATTTCCGCATTTTTCAACGCCTGCCACGAATACTGCGCCGAAAACATCAACGTCATAAACTTTATGCTCGCCCCCGAAAACGTGGAATACAACAATTATTTCAATAAAACGGTAAGCCAGATGTTTTCAACGGATTCCGATTTGTGCTTTAAGGTGATTTCGTATATGCGCGCGACAAGCGCGGCAAGCGACAACGAATTGAAGGCAAGATACCTCGTCCTTCTGTCAACTTTCCTGACTCCGTTTTTCAGCACGTTCAATATCTTAAACGGCAATCACTTCGGACAAATTTTCAACCTTAACGACCAGGAATTCAAAAAACTTTACATTGAACAAATCGTAAGAATAATCAAATCAAAATAACAAAACAATGTTTATATAAGCAAAAATCCACGGTTAAACCGTGGATTTTGTCATATTATTTCTTTTATTGATTATCCTGTTTTCTTATTTCGGCGTGCCTGATTTTGCCGGAAATCGTCTTTGGAAGTTCCGTCACGAATTCCACGATGCGCGGATATTTGTACGGTGCGGTAAGTCTTTTCACGTATTGTTGGATTTCCTTTTTCAGTTCTTCCGACGGGGTATAACCTTTCGCAAGGACAATCGTTGCCTTGACGACTTGTCCGCGCACGGGATCGGGTGCGCCCGTTATCGCACATTCCAGAACGGCAGGGTGTTCCATAAGCACGCTTTCGATTTCAAACGGTCCGATGCGATAACCCGACGATTTGATGATGTCGTCGGTGCGCCCGACAAACCAATAATAGCCGTCTTCGTCGCGCCACGCCGTGTCGCCCGTGTGATAAAGTCCGTCGTGCATTACCGCTTTTGTCGCTTCTTCGTTGTTGTAATATCCGCGGAAAAGTCCGACGGGCGCGCCTTCCGAAATATCGACGCAGATTTCGCCTTCTTCGCCGTTTGCGGCAAGTCTGCCGTCGGCGGTAATCAGTTTGATTTTATATTGCGGACTCGGCATGCCCATGCTGCCGGGTTTCGGGTTCATATGAAGAAGGTTTGCAAGCGTCAGCGTCGTTTCGGTCTGTCCGAAGCCTTCCATAAGTTTGATTCCGGTAAGGCTCAAAAATTGTTTATATACCTCGGGATTCAGCGCTTCGCCGGCGATCGTCGCGTATTTTATACTGGAAATGTCGTACTTTGACAAGTCTTCCTTGATAAGGAACCTGAAAATCGTGGGCGGCGCGCAAAACGTCGTGATTTTGTGCTTTTCGATGACGGACAGCATATCGTCGGCATTGAAACGGGTGAAATCGTAAACGAAAACACAGTTGCCCATCAGCCATTGTCCGTACAGTTTGCCCCAGACCGCTTTGCCCCAGCCGGTGTCCGCAATCGTCAGATGAACGCCGTTTCCGTCAATATTATGCCACCATTTGGCAGTGATAAAGTGTCCGATTGCGTATGCGTGATCGTGCATGACAAGTTTCGGATAACCCGACGTGCCCGACGTAAAGAACATAAGAGCGGCGTCGTTTTTATAAGTTGCGTCAACGCCTTCGCCACGCTTGAACTCGTCCGAAAACGCCTGAAATTCCGCGTCGAAATCATGCCAGCCGTCACGGCTTGCCCCGACAAGGATTTTCGTTTTGACATCGCATTGTTCAAAGGCTTTTTCCGCCTCGTCGACGATACTCCCCGTGGAACTGATGACGACCGCGCTCACGCCCGCAAGATTGAACCTGTATACAAGGTCCTTTTTCATAAGCTGATCCGTTGCGGGAATGACGATCGCACCGATTTTGTGCAGTGCAACGATTGAAAACCAGAATTGATAATGACGGCGCAGAATAAGCATTACCCTGTCGCCTTTTTTAATGCCCAGCGACCTGAAATAATTTGCCGTTTTGTTTGTAAGACGCATCATGTCCGAAAAAGTGAACGTTTTTTCTTCGTGATGTTCGCCAACCCACAAAAGCGCGGTTTTATCGGGGGTGTTTTTGCCCCAGAAATCCACCACGTCAAACCCGAAGTTGAAGTCGTCGGGAATATGAAAATCGATTTTTGTCAGTCTGCCCGTTTTTTCGTCAACGGTTTCGGTAACGTATTTTTCGTAAAGTTGCATATCTTTATCCTTATAAAATAAAAATCCCCGTCTCGTTTTGAGACGGAGAATTAATCCGCGGTACCACTCAAATTGCTTTACCAGCCACTTACGCATCCATCAATGCGTTGCTCTGTAACGGGAGCGCCCGTCCCGACTTAATAGTTTCCGTTCTGTCGGGCGACTGGAAGGTGATAAGACAAAATCCGCATACCGTCTTACACCGACCGACGGCTCTCTGTGCTGCCAAAACTTTGTCACGTCCTCATAAACGCCTTTATATGTTGTTGAAAATAATTATACACGATACTTTTTGATTGTCAAGTAAAAAAAATTGAAAATTATATACGTTTTTAATATGCCAACTGCCATAAAACGCATAAACAAATCCCGCCAAAAAAGGCGGGATTTAATAGTTTACCTATATTCTCTTAAAACGGCGAGAATTTGATGGATTTTTGGGGTTCTTGACGGGTTCGTGCGAAGGCGCGTACTTTGTCGTACGTAACTGAGCAGGGTTCCGTCAAAACGCCAAAAAGGCGCGAATTGTCGCCGTTTTAATTAAGGCGGGATTCAAGAGCGGCGAGTTCGTCGTTCAACTCCTTCGGGAGCCTGTCGCCGAACTTCTTATAGAATTCCTTAATGCCTTCGGCTTCTTTCTTCCAGGTTTCGGTATCGACGTTAAGAAGACCTTTCAAGGTTTCTTTGTCCACGCCGCAACCCTCAAGGTTGATATCTTCGGGTTTCGGAACGTATCCGATTGCGGTTTCGTCCGCGTCGACGGTTTCTTCGCAACGTTTCAAAATCCAGTCAAGCACGCGCATATTGTCGCCGAATCCCGGCCAGATGAAGTGACCTTCGCTGTCCGTCCTGAACCAGTTGACGTTGAAGATTTTGGGTTGAACCTTAATCTTTTTGCCCATGTCGATCCAGTGCTGGAAGTAGTCGCCCATATGATATCCGCAGAAAGGCAGCATTGCCATCGGATCGCG